>Ga0265327_10000345_pt1 | contig 87922 bp, 69 predicted proteins | sample 41621metaG_FD_202089 | JGI IMG/M metagenome (GOLD analysis project Ga0265327, IMG submission 202089) | Rhizosphere microbial communities from Carex aquatilis grown in University of Washington, Seatle, WA, United States - 4-16-21 metaG | ecosystem: Host-associated > Plants > Roots > Rhizosphere...
TTTTGGTTGTTGGACTTACCGCCTCACCCATGCGGATAGGCTCCTTCTCCGGGAGCAACCCGCGCATACGGGGACAAGCATTTCTTTTTCCAGCCGCGTTGGTCACGCAGCTATAATGTCTAGGCAAAGAAAGCGCCGATGTTTCCGTTCAAGAGAAAGATGCCATACCGAATCACGCTCGTGATTCTCGCGCTCACGAGCTTGCTCGCGGTTGCCGATTGCTACGTCAGTCACGGGATCAACGCGCACTACTTCCCGGGCCAGTCTCATCGGAAGGATTTCCTTCCGATGGTTTTCTTTGCTGCGCTCTTCATCGGATTTTCGTTGGAGATAGTCAGCCTCGTTTTCTTCAGGAAGTTTACCGGCACCGGAAATGGAAAAGTGCCTAACCACTCGACGGAACCACTCTCGCCAAGCCGAGGTGGTTCATCGTAACGTTAGGCAAAGAAAGGCCTCCTCTATGAGCGAAAAGAGTCCAGATAAGCGCCGCCAGTTCAATGCGACTTGGTTGGCAGTGGGCGTCGCAATCGGAACCGCGATTGGCGTCGCGACCAAAAATCTCGGCATCGGCATCGCCATAGGCGTGGCGATTGGCGTCAGCTTCGCTTTCGCTGTCCCGAAGAAAGAGTAGCCTAACCAACTTGTACAGCCCCCCGACCGACGGGTGGCCCCTCGGTTTCGCTCTCATTGTGGGCAGCACACTTTATTTTGCAGCTAGCGTCATGCCTTTTGCTCTTCAGAAAGAAGGCGTCGGGCGCACCGTGCTCTTGGCTGGCTGTATCATTGGGGCCGTCCTTGTCGGTGTATTTTGGAGCGTGCTTTGGCACCGTCAGCGTCGCTATTTTTCACCTGATGAAGAAAGAACCTCGATTGCTGCCGCCAGATTATATCTGCGACCTCGCACGTAAGCTGCTGGCTGCTCGCCATTCGTATGCGGTGGGTATTTCTCTCGCGTATGCATACGACAGGTATGCGAAGGATATTCCGCCAGAAGATATCGGTGCCTATTGGATTCGCTTAGCAGAAGAAATCATTGCACTCGATCTACAGACGAAGAATGAGATCCTCCAATCGATGGTTCCTCCGTCAGTCGCTAAGAAGCCGATCCAGCCTCCAGAGCCAACCTCCGGGCAGCCGCCCTGCCGGGGCTCATCTTGAACCTTCGGCAGAAGTGCAGGAATCCTGTCTTCAAGAACCGTGTGTGGGAGCGACCTTCCCGTTGATAGGCGAACAGTAGTGAACAGGAATGGACATCGGTGAACAGGTTGTAGTCGCCGGGACCCAAAAGTGGACCCTACCAACGGCAATTCGGAGCTAACCCGCTGGCAATCAATTGCGGCCAGTGCGGCTCATAACCTGAAGGTCGCTCGCCCAATATTTGAAGGTCTAGTAGCGGCCTTTAGCATTTTTCTACACCTTCTTTTCTACACTTCTTTCCGTTTTCAGCGCTTTTCGGCACCCGTCGGGAAACATCGCTTGTTCACTTTCCCCTCTGAAGAGCACATCGGGACCCGTCCGGAAACATGGGGAAACACCGCGTACTAGGCTTCTGAGACCTGCGTGTCTATCGGCCGGGAATCATCGTTGATGACCTCTCCATTTCTCGACGCATAGCTGGCGCATAGTTGATGGGGCAAAACACGTTTATCACCGAAGCATCCGATCACTTGACTTTCTCAAATCCTTGATGGAACGATAGCTTCTAATGAAGCCGAACTCGCCGGACCCGGTTCAAATCCAACCCCTGCACCCAATTTCCAAATGTCCGCAAGCCCTCTCTGCTCTGAGGGTTGCGGCCTCGGAAGAGAGAATCAGCTGTGATCCCAACCCGCCCGGCGCATAGCATAACTATGCGCCGCCCACTAGGGCACAGGCCTCCGAAGGGCAATTTGAGGTGTGCTATGACCACTGTATGGCGAAACGATCAGCACCCGCAGCTCTTGCTCCTGTCCCAACCCGGACTGGCAAGCAGGCATTTCGGGTCACGGTATCGATCGGTGGCAAGCAGCGGAAGAAGCAGTTCATGGAGTCGGCTGATGCCGCGGCGCAGCAGGACGCCTGGGAACTAGAGCGTGTAAGTGCGAACGCCGCCATGAGACCGAAGATCACACGGCTCACCCACGCCCAGCTCGTGGAAGCCGAGGCTTGTTTTGAACTCCTGAAGGGCGGCAACTTTACCCTGATCGACGCAGTGCGCGCCCAACCGACCGCCCCATCCACGGGGCAAACCACGTAGTTGCTCCGTGGTCGGATGTCACAGTCAGCCAAGCGGCCCGCGGACTCAAGGGTATGGGAGGCATTACGAGACAACGCTAGCTGGATTGGCGGACGCAAGTTGGTGCCGTCTCCAGGGGCTCAACCGTCTCTCAGCGACCGACCGTCAATCCATTCGCTCTCGACCAGCTCGATCCGCGGGTGAGCCGGGATCCCGAGGTCGAGATTCATCATGCGGGCCGCGAGAAGCTCAACCGCCCATGCTCCCATCAGCTGCTGGTTTTGTTGCATGCCCGAATACTCGGTGTGCTCGATGACTTGGCTCACCACGGCGACGCCGAGTTCGCCCGGCACCCGAATGCGGCAGGCACGCAGGGCGGCCTGCAACTCGGGGATCGCATCGGACAGATGCACGAACACAAGCACGTCGGGTTGGTGCTGCTCGAGCCAGGCGCGGAGCGGAGCGGCCTCCACCCGATCGACCTTCAGGATGCGCATGGCCGCCGCCGAGCCGAGTTGCTCCTCGCACCAGCCGAGGTAGGCGCTGGCGCAGGCATGTCCGCTCCGGATGTCGTCATAGTGACCCAGCACGAGGCCCGGCCGCCGGTAGCCGATCGCATACAGACGCTCCAGCGTGTGCCAGGTGTCGCGAAAGAAGTGACTGGTCACCCGATGGAGCGGCGTGCGGATGCTCTGTCCCAGCGTCACGATCGCGAACTCGTCGAACTCGCCGGGAAATTCCTGGTCCACATCCGGGCTCCCGAAGCAAAGCAGACCCTGGATTCCACGCGCCTTCAGAATGTTCCGGGCGCGGCGGAACGTCATGTGGGGAGCGCGCAGCCAAATAGGCTCCAGCCGGTAACCCAGCATCCTGGCCCGCTGGGTCATCGCGTGGTGGATCCGCGGCAGGTGCGGAAGTTTTTCCCACGGATGAGGGGTGTCGTAGAACGACACGACGCCGAGACACGCCTCGGCGCCGCCCTGGCGACTCGCGCGGATTTGCGCCATCGCCGCGGCGACTTTCGGATCCGGCCGGTAACCGATCTCCCTGGCGATGCTCTGCACCCGGCGCCGGGTCGCCTCGGCCAGGCGCGGGCTGTTCCGCAACGCGAGTGACACCGTCGAGCGCGATACGCCCGCCCGCTGCGCAATCTCACGGATACCCATGTGTCGACCTTGGCCGAAAACGCGGGGGGAGACGAGGCGAATTCAACGTCCAACAAAATAGGCTTCGCCCCGCTCGCCGAGAACCCGTTCAACCGAGTGCGTCCCGCCAACCGTTCGCCTTTCTTCTTCCCCACGCTCCACCCGTCAGTTTGCGCTGGCGGTGTTCCCCACCGCCCGTGTCCCGCCCCCTCCTCACTCCATGAAAGCCTGTGTTCTGCGCAGCGCGCGCGACCTGACCGTCGTCGATCTTCCCGAACCAACGCCCGGGCCGGGGGAAGTCCTCGTGCGGCTGGGCGCCGGCGGAATCTGCGGCTCCGATCTGCACTATTTCGCCGATGGTGGCGCGGGCGACTTCCGCCTGCGCGAGCCGATGGTGCTCGGCCACGAGGGCGCCGGCCGGGTGGTCGCGGTCGGATCGGGTGTGCAGGCGGTGAAGCCGGGCGATCGCGTGGCCGTCAACCCCAACCACCCCTGTGGAAATTGCCGGCAGTGCACGACGGGGCGCCGTCATCTTTGCCAAAACGTCCGCTTCTTTGGCAGCGCCGCGCGCTTTCCGCATGTGCAGGGACTGTTCGCCGAGCTTTTCGTCGCGGCCGAAGCCAACTGCTTCGTGGTGCCCGAGCGGCTTTCCGATCGCGCCGCCGCGTGTGCCGAGCCGCTGGCCGTGGCGCTCCATGCGGTGGAGCAGGCGGGACCGCTGGTGGGCCGGCAGGTGTTCATCGCCGGCTCCGGCCCGATCGGCGTGCTGGTGGCCGCCGTGGCCCGGCTCGCAGGCGCCGCGCGGATCTGCGTGACCGATCTGCTCGACGAGCCGCTCCTGACCGCGAGGGCGATGGGGGCGACGGAAACGGTGAACGTCAGGACGCAGGCGGATCGCCTCGGCGCGTTCGAAAACGATCGCGGTTGCTTCGACGTCGCGTTCGAGGCCTCGGGCCATCCGGCAGGTTTGGCGAACGCCCTCACGTTCACCGCGCCCGGCGGCACCGTCGTCCAGGTCGGGATGCTGCCCCGCGGCGACAGCCCCGCCCCGCTCAACCGGGTCGTGGCGAAGGAACTGCGGCTGGTCGGGACGTTTCGCTTCGATCGCGAATACGCGACGGCCGTCGAGACGCTGGTGGCCGGGCGGATCGACGTTCGTCCCATGCTGACCCACGAGTTCGCGTTCGCCGATGTCGCCGAAGCGTTCGCGATGGCAGGCGACAAGCGGCACGCGATGAAAGTCTCGCTACGCCCCGTTTGATCCGCGCAGCGCCCAAGCCACCCGTTACCTCCATGACTACGATCCCCCGTTTCCCCGCGCCCGAACTGCGGGCATTTGCCACCGCGCTGCTGCAACGCGCCGGCCTGGACGCTGACAAGGCCCAGGCCGTCGCCGAGATCCTGGTCGAAGGCGACCTGCTCGGCCACACGACGCACGGCCTGCAGTTGCTGCCGCTCTACCTGACGGAGCTGGAGAAGGGAAAGATGACACGTTCGGGCGAACCGAAGGTGATCGCGGATTTTCCGGCCGCCGTGACGTGGGACGGCCTGCGCCTGCCCGGGCCCTGGCTCACGCTCAAGGCGATCGCGCTGGCGAGCGAGCGGGCGAAAACGCTCGGCACGTGCACGCTGGTCATCCGCCGGAGTCATCACATCGCCTGCCTCGCCGCCTACCTCAAACGCGTCACCGATCAGGGCCTCATGATTTTGCTGACATGCTCCGATCCGACGGGCACCGCCGTGGCACCGCACGGCGGATACCGTGGGGTTTATACCCCGAACCCGCTCGCCGCCGCATGGCCCACCGCGGGCGACCCGGTGATGCTCGACGTCTGCCAGTCGATCACGACGAACCTCATGACGCGCCGGCTCCACGCGGACGGGAAGAAATTTCCCGGACTCTGGGCCGTCGACAACCGCGGCCGGCCGTCGGACGATCCGGGCGTCCTGTTCACCGATCCTCCCGGAGCGTTGCTGCCGATGGGCGGAGTCGATCACGGCCACAAGGGTTACGCGCTCGGGCTGGTCGTCGAGGCCTTGACCGCGGGACTGTCGGGCCACGGCCGGGCCGATCCCGGCGAAGGATGGACCGCGACGACTTATATCCAGATATTTCAACCGGCGTTGTTCGGTGGCGCCGAAAATTTTTCGAGACAGATGACGTGGCTCTCCGACGCATGCCACCAAAGTCCCCCTCGCGCCGGTTTTGACCGGGTCCGGCTGCCCGGAGAGAACGGTCTGCGTCGTCGCGAGGCCCAGCTCAAGGACGGCGTGGAACTCTACGCGGGTATCCTGCCGGCATTGCGTCCCTGGGCGGACAAGCTCGGGGTCGCCCTGCCACTCGCCCGCGCGACCTGAGCCGCCACCGTCCCATGGGTCCACTGTCCGCCCCGATCCCGGCATCCGACGTAGCCGCCGCGATTGGCGGGCCACGCGGCGGCTACCGCTGGCGGATCCTCGCGCTGCTGTTCTTCGCGACGACGGTCAACTACATGGACCGGAGTCTCCTCACCGTCCTCGCGCCGACGCTCCAATACAAAGTCTTTCACTGGACCGACAACGACTACGCCCGCATCACCATGTCGTTCCAGGCCGCTTATGCGCTGGGGCTCGTCACGATGGGCGCGGTCATCGACAGACTCGGGACGAAGATCGGCTACACGGTATCGATCCTGCTCTGGAGTTGCTTCGGGATGTTGCACGCCGCGATCCGGCCGGCGTTCGGGCTGGTCGGTTTCATGCTGGCCCGTTTTGGCCTGGGCTTCGGCGAAGCGGGCAATTATCCCGCGGCGATCAAGACCGTGGCCGAATGGTTCCCGCGGAAGGAACGGGCGCTGGCCACAGGCATCTTCAACGCCGGCTCGAACATGGGCGCCATGCTTGCGCCGCTCTGCGTGCCCCTGGTCGTCTCCTCGGTCGATGGCGCGCGCTGGCAGTTCGCGTTTCTCCTCACTGGAGGGCTCAGCGCGATCTGGGTCGCCCTGTGGTGGAGGTATTATCAGCGCCCGGAGGCGCAGCCGGCGCTTTCGCCGGCCGAACGCGCTTACATCGCCAGCGACAGCGCACCGGATCAGCAGGCCGGTGACAAGGTCCGGTGGCTCAAGGTGCTGCCGCTGCGCGAGACCTGGGCCTTCGGTGTCGCCAAAACCACCGATGCCGCGTGGTGGTTCTACAGCTTCTGGGCGGGCAAGTTCTTCTACGACCAGTTCGGCCTGAATATCAAAACCCTGGCGCTGCCCCTGATCGCGATTTTCGTGGCGGCCGACGTGGGCAGCGTGGCCGGCGGCTGGTTTTCGTCGCATCTCCTGAAACGGGGCTGGAGCGTGAACCGCGCGCGCAAGACGACGCTCCTGATCTGCGCGCTCTGTGCATTGCCGGTCGCATTTTCCGCCCGGCTCAGCACCCATTTCTCAATCACGCCGGCGACGCGGGCGACATTGCGGCAGGCGCCCGACTCGAACTCGGCCGCGGACAAACTCCAGGCGCTCGACGGCCGGAGCTACGCGTCGGCCCGCGAATTTATCGCGGCGGTGCACGAAGTCGCCGGCCCGGAGGATGCGACGCGCCTCGAGGCCGCCCTCATCGCGGCGGCGCGCTCGGACGCGCTCTACTGGGTGGCGGTGGCGCTCATCTCTCTCGCCGCCGCCGCTCATCAGGCTTGGTCCGCCACGATCTACACCATCATCACCGATCTTTTCCCCGGGCGGGCCACGGCCTCGGTCGCCGGTATCGGCGGCATGGTCGGAGCCTGCGCCGGCATCGCGGCCAACTATTCGCTCGGCAACGTGCTGATGGGCAGCGGTGCCATCGGGTATTTCTACATGTTTTTGGTCGCGGGCACATCCTACCTCCTTGCGTTCGGCGCCATCCACCTGCTGACGCCCCGTCTCGATCCCGTCGATCTTGACCGCCTCGCGTGAAGCTTGGCCTGGGATTTTACCAGCGCACGCCCGCGCCGCGGGACTTCGCCTTCGCGAAGCGGGCGGAGCCGGCGCAAATCTTCCCGCACGCGGGCGACTATTTCCGCGGTGGCGACCAAGTCAGGCCTCCGCGATCCGGACAAAATCTGACCGCTAGAGTAGTTCAAGAATTGTTGTAGCCGGGGTCGCTGACCCCGGTTCGGTCCTGCGCGTTCGCCATTTCCAAGCACCGGGGTCAGCGACCCCGGCTACAGGTTTGCTGAAAATGATCTCGAGGAAGTCGTGGCGTTGCCGGCCAGCCCGGGACCGTCGGCAGAAATTTCCGCCTTCCGACCCGCGCCCCCGGGACGGACGCGGGCGGGGCGGAATCGGGAATATTTATTGGTCAATAAAAGACTGTCCCGCAGCGGCATAATGCACCGGCAAAATCGCCGGCACGGGAAACGCTGGACGGGCCCGTTCATCGCCCGACCCGTTCGGGCGGTCCGCCCACGCAACCAGAAATACACCGGAGAAAATTCCCATGTCCATCGACAGCATCTCTTCGAGCTCGGGTCTTCCGACCACGGGCTCCTCGGCCAGAACCCAGGCGCGCAAAGACTTCGCGGCCCTCGCCAGCGACCTCCAGTCCGGCAATCTCGCCGGCGCCCAGCAGGATTTCGCGACCCTCCTGCAGGACGCCCCCCAGCTGCAGGCCGCCTCCCAGGGCACCGCCGCCACGACGACCAGCACCGCCTCGCCGACGAGCGCTTTCTCGACGCTCTCCGCCGCGCTGCAAAGTGGCGACCTCACCGGCGCCCAAAACGCCCTGACCTCGCTCCAGCAATCCGTCAAGGGACTCCACCATCACCACCATCATCATCACTGCGACCAGGACGACGCCAGCCAGGCCGCCGGCGCCGCACAAAGCCAGCCCGCCACCACCACGTCCGCCACCGGCAGCGTCACGGCCGGCGCCACGACCGCCGGCGTCACGACGACCTGACCTTCGCCGGCCCGAGGATAGGGTCTCGCCCTATTTTCTTTCCCGGGACTCCATTCCGATGCTCCCGGGGCCGATAAACCAAACAACCGATCAAGCACCTAGTCTAAAATGAGTATCAACCTTTCCGCCTCCGGCACGACCAGCGCCGCCCAAATCTGGTCCGGGGCCAGTGCCCCCATGTCGCCCGACCAGAAGATGACGAACCTCTTCGACCAGATCGACACTTCCGGTTCCGGTTCGATTTCACAGAGCCAGTTCGACCAGGCCTTCCAGCAACTGAACCCGCCCGCCTCCTTCCAGGCCGCGGGCGCCGACGCCGTCTGGAGCAAGCTGGACCCGACGGGCTCCGGCACGGTCTCCAAGCAGGATTTCGTCAAGGGCATGACCGAAATGATGAAGCAGCTGCGCGGGGCGCATCACCACCATCACAGCGCCCAGGGCGCGCAATCTGCGGCGCAGGGCACAAGCCTCCTCGATGCGCTCGGCAGTTCCGATTCTACCTCGGGTGCCACCAACTCCGACTCGACCACGGTCGGGAGCATCATCAACGCCCTCGCCTGAACCGCGGATCGCCCGCGGCCAGCGCCCCCCGTTTCAGCTTCGGCCCTGGCCGCGCCGCGACCTCCCCGCATGATCGCGCCCCGCTGCATCTCCTTCCCGGCGATGGGCTCGGCCTGCGCGCTCCATCTCTACGGCGCGCCAACCGCCGTCGCGGCCGCCGCCGAGGCCGAGGTGCTCCGCATCGAGCAACGCTACTCCCGCTACCGGCCGGACAGCGTGCTCTCGCGGATCAACCGCGTCGCCGCGGCCGGCGGAAGCCTGGAAGTCGACGACGAGACCGCGGCCTTGCTCGACTTCGCCTTCGCCTGTCACCGGAAGAGCGGCGGGCTGTTCGATATCACCACCGGCATCCTGCGCCGGGTCTGGAATTTTTCCGCCGGCCCCGTGCCCGCGCCGGCTGAGATCGGCCGCTGGCTGCCGTTCGTCGGCCTGGACAAGGTGCGGTGGGACCGGCCCTGCCTCTCCTTTCCCGTCGCGGGTCTTGAGCTGGACCTCGGTGGCATCGGCAAGGAATACGCCGCCGACCGGGCCGCGGCGGTCTGCGCCGAGGCGGGAATTTGTCACGGACTGGTCGATCTGGGGGGAGATATCCGCGTCATCGGGCCGCGACCCGACGGCTCTCCCTGGACCATCCATGTGCGCAATCCCTTTTCGCCCGGTTCATCGCTCGCGCGGATCAGGCTCAGCTCGGGCGGCCTCGCCACCAGCGGTGACTACGAGCGCTGCCTGACAGACGGCAACGGCCGGCTCGGCCACATCCTCAACCCGCAGACCGGCCGGCCCGTGCAGGGACTGTCCAGCGTGAGCGTGGCCGCGCCCACCTGCCTCGTGGCGGGCGGGGTCGCATCGATCGCGATGCTGAAAGGCTCCGCCGGGCCCGACTGGCTTCGCGGCCTCGGGCTCCCGTGCCTGTGGGCCGAGGCCAACGGACGGACCGGCGCGACGGACAACGCCTTCCTCCTGTCGACTGAGACGGCTCGTGACGCCGACCTCATCCCGGCACGCTGAGCGGCCCGATCCGCCCGGTTGATCGGGCCCGTCGTTCCGCCGCCGGCCGCGGGGCGGATCCATCATGACGCCTTGACTCCCGTCAGGCTGATTCTACGGCTTGGCCACGAGGCCGCTTTCGGCGGCGCATTGATCCCGTTTCCCCGAACCACCAGCATCCGCACCGGCCGATAACCATGACCTTCCTCACGGCCGACCTCATCGATGCTCACGGCGACAAGCTGCAGAGCTGCGAAACGCAGTTCCGTCAGTTCGGCGGCCGGCGCAGCTTCCACGGACCGGTTCGCACCATCAGGACACTCGAGGACAACGCGCTCATCAAGGACCTGCTCAACCAGCCCGGCCACGGCGCCGTGTTGGTCATCGACGGCGGAGGGTCGCTGAAGACCGCCCTCATGGGCGACCAGATCGCCGCCGCGGCGCAGAAAAACGGCTGGGCCGGCGTCATTGTTTTCGGCGCCGTCCGCGACACCGTGGCGCTCGGCCGACTCGATCTCGGGGTGAAGGCCCTCGGCTCCAACCCACGCAAGAGCGCCAAGCTCGGCACCGGCGGCGTGGACGAGCCGGTCGCTTTCGGCGGCGTGACCTTTGCGCCCGGCGCCTGGGTCTACAGCGACGAGGATGGCATCGTCGTCAGCGCGGTCCGGCTAAGCTGAAATTTCGTTAGGATAGGGTTAACCTTCGCTTAAGCTGTCCGGCGCATGATGGCCCCGGTTTCCATCCCGTTCACCCCATGAAATCCAACCCCGCTGTTCTTTCCGTGCTTCTCGGCTGCGCCCTGCTCGGCCCGCTGTCCGCCAAAACGCTGCCCGCTCCGCCTGCACCGGCCGACCAAAACCTGTGGAAACAACAGGGCCGCACCCTGCCCGCGCCCGAGGCGCAGCAGCCGGTGCTGGACTCCGCGCTGCCCCACTACGTGCCGCGCACCGACATCGAGTTGAGCGGGCATTTCAAGGGCGCGGCTTCCGACGTGCTCGCCGCGCTGACCAAGCAGTGGATCGCCGCCTTTCAGAAATACTATCCGAAGGTCACGCTCGCCGTGCCGCCGCCCTACGCCGGCAGCCTCGGCGCCCTCGAGCTCATCAAGGGCGACCTGCAGTTCGTGATGGTCTCGCGCGAACTGAAGCCGACCGACATCTCCGGGTTCGCCGCCAAGTTCGGCTACCCGCCGTTCAGTGTGCCGATCTCGGGCGGCACCTACCGGCATTTCGGGTTCCTCGACTCCATGGCTTTCTTCGTCCATCCGGACAATCCGCTCAAGCAACTCACGTTCGACCAGATCGACGCCCTCTATTCCACCACGCATCATCGAGGCGGCACGGCGATCACAACCTGGGGCCAGCTGGGCCTGACCGGGGAATGGGCGGACAAGCCCGTCCACCTTTGGGGCGTGAAGCCCTGGAACGGCTTCGAGGAATTCATCCGCCAGCGCGCTCTCAGCACCGGCGGCAAACGGGGCGAGTGGCGCGACGACATCCATTTCACCGAGACGGTCTTCCCGATTTCGCCCGGCGTGGCCGCGGACCGCTATGCGATCGGCTATGCCGGCCAGGCTTACATCGGCGACGATGTGAAGACCCTGGCCTTGGTCCCGCCGGACGGCGGGCCGGCGGTTCCGCCCAGCTACGACGAGGTCATCGCCGCCCGCTACCCGCTGTGCCGGCTGGTGTTCTTCAACACGAACAAGCGCCCGGGCCAGCCGCTCGACCCGGTGCTGGAGGAATTCCTGAAGTTCATCCTCAGCCGCGAGGGCCAGCAGGTCATCCTCGACCAGGCCATCTTCATCCCGCTCCGGGCTCAACAGGCGGCCGGCAGCCGCGCCCTGCTCAACTGATCGCGCGGACGACCATGCCAGCCCAGGCGGATTTCTCAGCCAACGTCGACCGGTTCACCGGCTTCGCGGCGCTCTACGACCGGCACCGCGCCGGACCGCCGGCGGTGCTGGCGCAGCTCCTCGGTCAGTTTGCCGGCGGCGCGCGGCCGCAGCTGGTCGTCGACCTCGGCAGCGGCACCGGTCTCTCGGCCCGCTACTGGGCGGACAAGGCGGAGCGGGTCATCGGCGTGGAGCCCACCCCCGACATGCGGCAGCAGGCCGCGGCCGCGACCACCGCGCCGAACGTCTCCTACGAGGAGGGGTTCTCGCATGCCACCGGCCTGACCGGCCGCAGCGCGCAGATCGTCTGCTGCATGCAATCCCTCCACTGGATGGAGCCGCGGGGCACCTTCGACGAGGTCGCGCGCATCCTGGTCCACGGCGGCGTGTTTGCCGCCTGCGACTACGACTGGCCGCCGGTCACCACCTCCTGGGAGGCCAACGCCGCCTTCGAGTCCAGCCAACGCACGGCCCGCCGGCTGGAGCGGGAGATGCGCTCCGGCGACGGATTGCAGCAATGGGACAAGGCCGGGCACCTCTCGCGAATGGAGGCCAGCGGTTGCTTCCGCTACGTGAAGGAAGCCGTGGTGCACCACATCGACGAGGGCAACGCCGACCGCCTCGTCGGCTTGCTGCTCAGCCAGGGCTACGTGCAGGGCCTCCTGAAGCGGGGCGTCACCGAGGCGGAGCTGGGCATCGACACCCTGCGTCACACCGCGCTGCACGCCCTCGGATCCACGCCGCGGCCCTTTGTCTGGAGCGCCCGGGTCCGGATCGGCGTGGTGTAGCGCTAGAGCGGTTTAAATTAAACTGTAGCCACCTCTCCACTCGTTTGTCATCGCGAGGTGCGCGAAGCGCGCCGTGGCGATCCAGCTGGATTGCTTCGTCGCTGCGCTTCTCGCAATGACACCATATGGCTATGACATTATTTGATACGCCCTAGAGTCCGGTCAGAGAAGTTCGTTTCATATTGTAGGAGCCTGCTTGCAGGCGATTCAGGGAGCGGTGCGTTAGCGTGCGTCAAAATAGCCTGCAAGCAGGCTCCTACATATCGGAATCCGTTCCGCGGAATTATGCAGCGAACTTACCTGAAGGAACACTAGGGAGTGTCTTCAAACCTCCCAATCAAGCGAACGAACCGCGGGACAGAGAACCACCGATCCGGTTTTGACCACGAATGCGTCGCCTAACGGCTCTGCTTAAAAGTCCGCTCCGCCTATTCGGCTCCGCTGGTGGATTCGGGGGTCGGCTAATCGCCGACCGACAACCGAGTCCTTCCTTCTCCCTGCGGCGATTAGCCGCTCCCCGGAACCCCAACCGGAGCCGATTAGGCGCAGGGCATTCTCAAGCGGAGCCGTTAGGCGAAGCATTCGTGGTCCACCTTCTGCCCTTCGAGAGGTTTGAAGACACTCCCTAGAGGTTCGCGGGAAGGCTCCCGTATTGGAGGGCCGATCTCCTGATCGGCCGCGGCCCGTCGGGAGACGGACCCTCCACCAAACCGCGGGACTGGTAGTCCCGCCCTCGTTTTCCCGACCGACAGCCAATCAATCCGTTCCGCCGGCCGGCGCAGGCAGCGCCGCCTCCATCGCGGTGCGCAGCTCCATCTGCCGCAGTGCGAATTTTTCCAGCGCCGTGTCCTCGGCCGTGACCGGCACCCAGCGATGCACCGGCACGGATCCGCCGGTCGAGTTGACGGCGACAAAGACCATGGTGCAGTGCGTGGTCTCGCTCAACCCGCCCTCGCGGAGATCGCCGGCGCGGACCGTGAGGGCGACGTGCATGCTCGTGCGGCCGGTGTGGATGACCTTGGCCGCGACCTCGACCACGTGGCCGATCATGATGGGACGCACAAAGCGGATGCCGCCGACATAGACGGTCACGCAGTAGTGCCCGCTCCAGCCGACCGCGCAGGCGTAGCCGGCCTGGTCGATCCACTTCATCACGGCGCCGCCGTGGACCTTGCCCCCGAAGTTGACATCACCTGGCTCGGCCAGGAAGCGCAGGGTGATTTCCCGTTGACGTTCGTTCATGGCCGTGGGTCAGAGCCGGAACTGCCAGCCCAGGTAACCGACCAGGGTGGCGCGCGGCTCGTCATGGTTGTGGAGCTCCCGGCCGATGGAGATCATCAGCGAGGACGTCTCGCTGATCTCATAGGTGGCGCCAAAATTGAGGGTGAGCTGGGAACGGTCCAGTTTCGTCGCCGCCGTGCCGGCCAGTTCCACGCCGACCTCGATCTTCTTCTGCAGCTGGTGGCTCAGGATGATCCCGTAGAACCAGGAGTCGCCGGACGAGCGGAATTCCCGGCCGAGTTGGAGGTTCAGCGTCACGGGTCCCAGGCCCTGCTCGAACTGCACCGGCAGCAGGAACGCCGAGCCATCCTCCACAAGTCCGCGATCGTCGGCGGACGATCGGGGATTGTTGAACTCCAGCTGCGGATAGACGGACATCGACCGGCCGCCCTCGCCCGTGTCCAGGAAGCGCCACTTGACGCCGAACTCCGAGTTGCCCCAACCGGAAAGCTGGGGCTGGCCAGCCTCCCGCTGCACGAGGTAGGGCATCTCATACTTGAGCTGCAGGGTCTCGCCGACGCCGTAGTTGATGTCGAAGAGCGGGAGCTCGGCAAGCGTCAGGCCCGGGCGGCGTTCGGTGCTGACGCCGGTATTGATCTCCCAGTGGCCCGGTCCCGGTGTGCCCGGATCGTCCGTGATGAACGGCGGGCTGCCCGCAGCGTGCAGCGGCTGCGTGGAGCCGAGGAGAAGGACGATTCCGGCAAGGATCACGGAACGGAGGCCGGGAGGCGTGGTGGGGAGTCTCATGGTTGGGGAAGAATGGGCCGGCAGCATAACTGAGGAACGATTACGCCATCATTACGCTCGGGGGCGAGCGACATTGGGTAAAATGGACCCGCATCCTGCCCCCCGCACCTGAAGGCACCATGAACCCTTTCTGAAAATAAATTAGGGGAGTTTCCACTGGCGCGGGCCGGCGGAGTGCGCTTGAGTCGTTGGCGGCGAAACCCCAACCCCCGCCCGCCCCATCCCCGTGAAAATCCTGATTGTCGAAGACGAGCGCCGGCTCGGCCAGTTCATCAAGAAAGGCCTGACGGAGCGCAGCTACACCGCCACCTGGGTGGCCAGCTGCCGCGAGGCGCGCGACGCGCTCTGCGAGACGGGCTACGACGCCATCATCCTCGACCTCGGGCTGCCCGACGGCGACGGCCTCGACCTGCTGAAGGAATGGCGCCACAGCGGCTTCAACGAGCCCGTGCTCATCCTCAGCGCCCGTGACGCCGTCGAGGACCGGATCAAGGGCCTCGACGTCGGCGCGGACGACTACCTCGCCAAACCCTTCTCCCTCGAGGAGCTACTGGCCCGGGTGCGGTCCCTGCTCCGCCGCCAGAGCGCGGTCAAGGACACCGTGCTGGAACACCGGCACATCCGCATGGACCTGCTCGGCCGCACCGTGACGGCCGAGGGCGCCGCCGTGGACCTGACAAGCCGCGAGTTCGCGCTCCTGGAGATCTTCCTGCAGAACCCCGGCCGCATCCTGCCGCGCACGCTGATCGCGGAGAAGGTCTGGGAATCGCACTACGACATCGATGGCAACCTGCTCGACGTCTACATGAGCAAGCTGCGGACCAAGTTCGACCTCACGACCGACCGGCCGCTCTTCAAGACCATCCGCGGCGTGGGCTACCAGATGCTCCCATGAAGTCCATCGGGACCCGGCTCGCGCTGTGGTATGCGGGCGTCTCGACGGCCACGATGGTCTGCCTTTTCGTCGCGGGTTACTACCTGCTGAACGAGCACCTGGTCCACGGCCTCGACCTGCTCAATGCCGCCGAGTTCGCCCAGATCAAGTCCAGCCTCGGGCCCGACGCCGCCGCGCTGGCGCCGGCCGAGATCGAACAGCGCATGCGCAGCACCACCGAGGTCGCCTCCGTGTTCTTCTACGTCGAGATCCACGAGAAGAAACGCGGCGTGCTCTTCGCCTCCCGCAATCTCGCCGGCCACCGCCTGCCCGACGTGCCGGGCAAGCGCGTGTTCAACGCCGCCGGCGACGGCATCGGCGAGCTGCGCGTCGGCGAGTTCATCCTCGGGCCGATGGACGTCATGATCGGCACCTCCTACAGCCAGGTCGGCACCGTCATGGAGGGCTACACCGAGACGAGCCTCATCCTCGTCTGCCTCACGCTCGTCGCCAGCATCATCACCGGCCTTGTGCTCAGCCGCGCCGCGATGCGGCCGGTGCGCCTCATCCAGGAAACCGCCAACCACATCCGCTCCGACAACCTCAGCGAGCGCATCCCCGTGTCGGAGGTCCAGGACGAGATCTCCAACCTCGCGCGGCTGCTCAATGAGATGTTCGACCGCCTCGAGCTCTCCTTCAACCAGATCCGCCGCTTCACCGCCGAGGCCTCGCACGAACTGAAGACCCCGCTCTCGCTCGTGCGCCTGCAGGCCGAGAAGCTGCTGGTCGAGGGCGGCCTGACGCCCAACCAGGAGGAGGCCGTGCAGATGCAGCTCGAGGAGATCGCCCGCCTCAACAAGATCATCGAGGAGCTGCTCTTCCTCTCCCGCGCCGAGGCCCACGCCGTGCGGCTCGACTTCCACCGCGAGGATCCCCGCGCCTTCCTCCACTCCCTCGAACAGGACGCCCGCGCCCTCTCCGAGCACCGCGGCATGACCTTTGTCGCGAAGGTCGAGGGCGGCGGCACCGTGGACTACGACCCGAAGTGGCTGCGCCAGGTCCTGCTCAATCTCTTGCAGAACGCCCTCAACGTGTCGCCCCCCGGCGGCCGGATCACGCTCACCTCCCAGTTCACCGTCGACGCCTGGCGCGTCAGCCTCGAGGACCAGGGGCCCGGCGTCCCCGCGGCGCAGCGGGAGCGGATCTTCGAGCGCTTCGTGCGGCTGGAGGACGGCGGGGCCGCCGAGACGAAGGGCAGCGGGCTGGGCCTGGCGATTTCCCGCAGCATCATCGGCCTGCACCGCGGCGTCATCCGCGCCGAGGCCGGCGCCAACGGCACCGGCCTGCGCGTGATCTTCGAGCTGCCGATCGGCGACATGAACGCGACGGAGCCGCCGTTCGAAAAGACGCCCCAGGGATCCACCGGCGAGCCTGCGACCGGCGGTATCTAGGAAACTTCATCCCCTCATACCGTTGGTCTTCCTGAGCCGCCCGGTCACCACAGCCCGATCGCGCGCCACCAGATCATCCCGATGCCGAACCAGATCGCGAGGTTCACGACTGACACGATGAAGCCGATCGTCCACCAGTTGCTCTGCGAGACGTAGCCCGCGCCGAAGTAGATCGGCGCCGAGCCCGTGCCGTAGTGGGTGATGCCGGCGTTGAGGTTCGACAGGAACGCCAGCGGCCACACCGCCACTGGCGCGGGCACGCCGGCGGCCAGCGCCGCGGCGAGGAAGCCCGGGTAGAGCGCCGACACATGGGCCGTCATGCTGGCGAAGGTATAGTGCGCGTAGAGGTAGGCGACGCCGAGGGCCGCCAGCGTCATCGGCCAGGGCCAGCCGTGGACGTGGCGGAAGACCGTGTTGGAGATCAGGGTGATGACGCCCTGCTCGTTCAACTGCTCCGCCATCATGAGCAGCAGGGCAAACCAGATCAGCGCGTCCCAGGCGGTCTTGTCTCCGACGAGGTCATCCCAGCTGACGACGCCGATCAGCAGGATCACGCAGACGCCGGCGAGGGCCACCGCCGTGTTCGACACCCCGTGCCACGGCGCGCTGATCCAGCCGGCCATGACGAGCGCCATGATCCAGACCAGAATCCGCTCGTGCCGGCTCATCGGGCCGATGTGGCGGAGCTTCGACCGGGCGTGGGCGCGCGCGTGCTCCGTGTCGCGCAGGTCCGGCGGGCTGAGCTCGTGCAGCAGCCAGGGCATGATGGCGAAGGTGCAGAGCCCCGGCACCGACGCGGCCAGCGCCCACTTGCCCCAAGTCATGTCCACGTGCGCGATGCTCTTCGCGAAGCTCGCGATGAGCGGATTCGCCGCCATGCCGGTCAGGAACATGGCCGAGGCAGCGTAGGTGCAGTGGAAGCCCACCAGCGTCAGGTAGGCGCCGATGCGGTTGGCCGTCGGGCCCGGCTCGGAATCCAGCGCGGACGCCAGGCTGCGCACGATGGGCGCCATGATGCCGCCGCCGCGCGCCGTGTCGGAGGGCACGACGGGCGCCAGCACGAGGTCGGAGATCGCGACGGCGTAGCCGAGGGTCAGCGACGTATGGCCGAAGCGGCTGATGAAGAAATACGCGATGCGCACGCCCAGCCCGGTGGTGGTGATCGCCCGGGCGAAGAGGAACGCGGAGAACATCAGCCACACCGTCGTGTTGCCAAAGCCCGCCAGGACCTTCTCCGCCGGCAGCGTGCGGGTCAGCAGGAGCAGCGTCGCCGCGATCAGGACGCTGACGCCCATCGGCACCGGCCGGGCGATGAGCGCCACGATCGTCGCCGCGAAAATGGCGAAGAGGTGCTGCTGCACCTCGTTGAACCCAGGCAGCGGGGCGAACCAGACCGCAAGGCCCGTGACGAGCACGAACGTCCACCGGCGCGGGGAGGACTGGGCGGGAAAACTCATGGGGCGGGGCGGATGGCGGAAGCGTTTTCAAAGCCCGGAATTTATCCCGGAATTTTGTGGGGGAGTGCCCTCACTCCGCGAGGCAGGCCTAACGAGACCTGAAACCCGCGGGGTGAGGGCACCCCGCCCACACCAGAAGCACTTTGAAGCGGCGCCCCAATCCAACGCCAACGCCCCGGGCTGGCAAGGGCGTTGCGCATCCCGCAGCTGGCCGCAAGCGATCGCCGGGTATCCGGGACTGTAGGAGGGGCTTTACGCCCCGATGGGATTGGATCCAAACCGGAAAATCGGGGCGTAAAGCCCCTCCTAGAGTTTCAGCAGCTGGCCCGGGCCTACCACGGCACCTCGAAGATGAACTTCAGCGTCCACTTGTCCGCCGCACTGGTCAGGCCGCGGCCGAGGCCGACGTTGAAGACCCAGGGCTTCAGGTCGATGTCGAAGGCGGCGTAGAGGGTGTGGTCCTGTGCCGCGGAAGGCAGCGCCCGGCCGAACTGGCCGAAGTCGGCGTAATACTCCGGCCCGAAGGAAACGCCGCGGGCGATCTCCCACGCCGCCTTCAGCTGCAGCTCCGCCTCGGGGCGGCCGCTCTTGTCCGGGCCGCTGAGGCTCCAGCCGAGCACGGGGTTGGCCGCCAGCAGCCAGGTCGGCGCATGGTAGCCGATCATGGTCCGCAGCTCGAAGCCCCACTGCGCCTGGTCGAACTGCTCCGGCAGGTAGGAGAGTTCGCCGTTCAGGCCGAAGAACCAGCCGCCGAGCTTCTCGTCGGGCTGCACCGGCATCCACTTGAGGCGGACCTTCGTGCCCGCCAGCAAATAGGCCCCGTCAGCCGTCCGCTCCGTCGGCACATAGAGACCCGCCTCGAAGTCCTTGCTCAGTCCGTAGGAAAATTCCGGCGTGAGCCGCAGGCCGTGCCGTGGTGTGACCTCGCCCGGATAGTCGGGCGTGTCGCGGCCCTGGAGCGTGGTGTTGAGGTGGAGTTCGAGGCCGAACTTGCCGGGGGCGTTGATGTCGTCGGTGTAGACCTGGATCTCATCGATCATCACCGCGGAAAGCGGTGCGGCGCACAGGAAGGGCAAGAGCAGACGGCAGAGGAGTGGAAATTGCATACGGAAAGGAATCATTGTCCCCAGTCGACCAAGGGCACATCCAACACACCCCGCCCTCCGGGCACCCCTCTCCAGAGGGGACCCTGTCCCCGGCAGTGTTGCATTGATTCCCCTCTGGAGAGGGGTGGCGCTAAGCGACGGGGTGTGGCGAGCATCGTGGCGCAAGAGTGTTAAAGTGTGGCGCGCATCGCGATCAGGGCCAGGGTGACGGTGATCAGGCCGCCAATGCGCGTGGCGATCTGGGCGAAGGGCATCAGCTGCATCCGGTTCGAGGCGGTGAGGATCGCGACGTCGCCCGTGCCGCCCTGACCGCAGCGGCAGGCGGTGATGATGGCGGTCTCGATCGGGTAGAGCTTGATCCAGCGGCCGACGAAGAAGCCGGTCGTCACCATGGTGGCGACCGTGGCCACGATCGTGATGAGGTTCGCGGGTGCGAAAGCCGCGACGAGCTTGTCCCACGGGGTCATGGCCACGCCGATGGCGAAGAGCAGCGGGTAGGTCACGGCCGAGGCGAAAAACTTGTAGACAACCTGCGCGCCGGCCTGGAGCTTGGGCGAGACGCCGTGGGCGAGCTTGGCCACGACGGCGAGCGCGAGCATGGTGAGCGCGGCCGGCACGGTGACCTGGAACTTGGCGAAGTAGCCGGCGAGGAACATACCGACCACGTAGAAGGAGATCGCGAGGCTGCCGGCCGCCGCGACGTGGCTGACGTCCATGTGGCCGGTGATCTCGTCCTGCTTGGGGTTCAGCTCGTCGTGCGCGCCCGGCTGCAGGCGACCGTCGCCGGTGAGCGCGGGAAATTTCTTGCCGAGAAAGCTGAGCGCACCCGACAGCAGGATCGCGGTCAGGCTGCCGAACATCACGGGCGGCAGCACCATCGCGAACTGGTCGCCCTGCTTGAGATGCAGGATCTCGGCGTAACCGGTGGAAAGCGGAATCGCCCCCTCGCCCACCCCGCCCGCCATCACCGGCGCCACGAGGTAGAACAGCGTGTGCTTGGCGCCGAGGCCGAGCAGCGTGCCGACACCGACGCCGACCAGCGCGGCGAAGACGGAACCGAGCGCGATCGGGATGAAGATCTTCACGAAACCCTTGATCAACACCGTGCGGTCCATGCCGAGGATGCTGCCCACGATCACGGCCGCGATGAAGAGGTAGAGGAAGTTGGTGCCCTTCGTGAACTCGGTGACACCCGTGATCAGAGGCTCCGGCAGGATTTTCGCGTAGGTGAGGTAGGACGGGATGAACGTCGCGAAGATCGCCGCCGCGCCGAAATGGTGCAGCACAGGCAGGCGCTTGCCGAGCTCGCCGCAGGTGAAGCCGCCGACCGCGAGCACGGCCATCATCATGCAGATCTCACCGGGAAACTTCCCGCTCTGCTGCGTGAACCAGACAATGACGGCCAGGAGCACGAAATAGACCGGCAGCGGCAGGATGCCGATGCGGAACTCCATGAGCTTCCACCAGCCTTCGGGCCAGAAGCCCTTGGCGGGCGGGCGGGCGGTTTCGGATTCGGGAGTGGCGACGGGGACCGTGGTGGTGGGGGCTTCCATGGGGGTGGGGATTGGGGGAATTTTCAGGCGCGACTCCGCGGAGACTCAGTCAAGTTTCGCCAACTCGCCGGCGACGGCGGCCGGCGCGAGCGGCACGTAGCCTTCGTCGCTTTCCTTCTGCGACGCGATGATGGCCTGGCCCTCGTCCGAGAGGACAAGGCGGAGGTATTCCTTCACGAAGGGATCCAGCGGCTGGCCAGGGGCGCGGTTGGCGTAGAAGTGGAGCGCGGGCGAATAGGGATAGCGGCCGGCGGCGACCGTCGCGTAGTCGGGCGACGCAAACGCCTCGCCCTTCTTAGCCGCGAGCGGGACGAGTTTCACCCCGGGCGCCGCGCCGGCGTCGAAGAAGCCGACGAGGCCGATGCCGAACGGATCGGCGGCCACGGCCGCGACCACGTCGGCCAGCTTGGGCAGGCCTTCATAGGTGCGGCGGAAGGGCAGCTTGTCCATGGCCACCGTCCGCAGGGAAGTGGCGAGGCCACCCTCGTCGCGCGGGCCGTAGACATGGATGGTGCGCTTCGCCCACTCGCCCTTCAGGCCGACCTGGCCCCAGACCGTGATGCCGCCCTTGGCCGAACCCTCGGTGAAAACGCGCGTGACCTGGTCCGTCGTGAGCCCGGCAAGCGGGTTCCTGGCATTCACGTAGATGCCCGGCGGATTCTTGTGCGCCGGGCGCGTGTAGCCGTCGTAGCCGACCCGAATGTCGAGCGGCAGGTAGCCGAAGGTCTCGCGGAAGCCCGCGACATCGGTCGGCCAGGCCTCGCGGCCCATGGGCGCGAACGCCGAGACACCCGCGGTGAGGCCGCCGATGCCGGTCGAGGATCCCTTGAGCAGCATCGTGAACTTGAAGCCGGGATGCGTCTTGGCGAAGAGCGCATTGAGCTGGTTCAGCATCTCCTCCATGCCGTCGTTGCCCACGATGTTGATGGAACCGTCGCGCAGCACATAGGCCGCGTCCTTCGGCACCGTGACCGGCTGGGGCTGATAGGGGGCGGCGAAGGCCGCGCCGCCGCCGGCGAGAGCGGCGACCGTGATGATCCGGAGGGAAAGGGAAAAGTTCATGGCGCGTGATCAGTCGAGCTTGGCGAGTTCCGCGGCGGCCTCAGCGGCCGTGAGCGGGATGTAGCCGTCCGGCTCCGCGGCGATGATCTGCTGTCCCTCGCGGGAGAGGATGAGCCGGAAGTATTCCTTCACGACCGGATCAACCGGCTGGCCGGGAACGCGGCGGACGTAGAAATAGAGGTGGCGGCCGAGCGGATACCGGCCCGCGACAATGTCGTCGACGCTGCCGGAGGAGAACGGACCCTCGGGTTTCGTGGCGAGCGCGACGAGCTTCACCGCCGGATTCGTGACGCCGATCGCGGCCAGCGTGACGCCGGTGGTGTCCTCGGCCACGCGCTTGATGAGCTCCTCGGTGTTGCCGAACTGGTCGGCGGCCAGTGGAAGCTGGCGGTCGTCCGTCACGTGCTTTTGCATGTAGTCGCCGAAACCGCTGGCCTCGGGCGTGGCGTAGGGGTGGACGGGCAGCTTGCCCTTGTCGCCCTTCACGCCGACCTGGCTCCAGACCGTTATCTCGCCGGCGGGGTGCCCGCGGGAGAAGATGCGGGCGACCTGCTCCATCGTGAGCTGCTCGAGCGGGTTGGCGCGGTTGACGTAGATGGCGAGGTTGGTGGCGAACTTGCCCGGCACGTTGGAATCGTGCGCGACATGGATCTCCACCGGCGCCTGGCCGACGATCTTCGAGTAGGGCACGAGCTCGACGTTGTTGACCTCGCGGCCGAGCGGGGCGCAGAGCGTGACGCCGTGCGTCAGCAGCGGCAGGCCCGTGGTCGTGCCCTTGAGCTGGACGGTGAACTTGAAACCGGGATGGCTCTGCGCGAAGAGCGCGTCGAACCCGTCGATCATCACCTGCGCGTGCTCGGCCCCGCCGATGCGGATCGAGCCGTCGCGCAGGACATAGGCGGCGTCGGCCGGCAGCGTGACCGGCTGCGGCTGGTAGGCCGGCAGGGCCGGGTCCACCGGGCGGGCGGCGGTCGCGGCGCGCGCGGCCAGGGCCGTGGCGAGCAGGGCGCACCCCAGGCGGGCGGAAACGCGGAGAGCGGCGAAAGGGAGGAAGAAGTTCACGTGGAAATCAGTTGGAGGACTTGGCCTGCGCCTGCGTCGCGAGGCCGACGCCGGTGAGGGAGGCCGCGGGCGCCTTGGCGGCTGAGCGGCCGAACCGGCGCTTCAGGTAGCTGGCGGTGCCCGTGTAGGCCAGGAGCGGCACCGAGAGCGCGCCGAGCAGGAGGATCACCTGCACGATCCAGCCGCCCATCATCCCGGTGTGGAGGGACATCATCCAGTAGTAGAGGCGGAAACCCCGGCTCGCCTGCGCGTAAGGGGTGATGCGCAGCGCGGAGGCGTCGGCTGGGTTGAACCACGCGTAGGAGCGCGCGTAGGGGTGCGGGGCGTCCGCGGCGATGACGTAGGCGGCCACCACGCCCTTCTTCGGCAGCGGGATGTAGGTCTCGTGCGCGACGGGCCAGAGCGCCTCGATCTTGGGGGCGATCGCGTTGAACCCAACAAAGGCCGCGTCGGCGGGCGCAGCCGCAGCCGGCCGCGGCAGCATCTCCTTCTGCGAGGCTGTCAGCGGATAAAGCGCATCCTTCACCCAATCGAGGGCGATCGGCACGCCGGTGCAGACGCTGAGGAAGACCACGGCCGCGGCATAGACGCCGACTGTCTTGTGCAGGTTCAGGTTCCACGGGCGGCCGGAAAGCTTCGGGTTGAGCGTGAGGCCCGCCTTGAGCGCGCGGCGCGTGGCCGGCCACCAGAGCAGCACGCCGGTGAGGATGACCCCGCCGAAGACCATCGCCGAGTAACCCGTGATGTTTTCGCCGATGCCCGGGTCGATCTGCAGGAACTTGTGGAATCCCTCGAACCAGCCGAAGAAATCCCCGTAGCGCTTGCGGACGCCGAGCACCTCGCCGGTGTAGGGGTTGAGGTGCACGTAGTCCTTCGTGGTGAAATAGGCCAGGAACGGCGCGGTCGGGTCGCCGTAGTAGCGGATGCTCTCCAACTGGCCGGCCGGATGGACCGCCTTGGCGCGAGCCACGAGGTCATCGGGCGCCAGGCGCGTCCGGCCGGGCGCGACCACCATGAGATGGCTGTTCAGCTTCGCGTCCAGCTGCGGTCGGAAAACCAGCATCGCCCCGCTGATGGCGGCACCGATCAGCAGCAGGCCGACAGTCAGGCCGGCCCAAAGGTGCACTTGCAGGAAAAGTTTTCGGGAGGTGGGTTTCATGGAAAGACGGCCGCGGGGTGGCCCCGATCAATGGAGGTGTGAGGCAGGGGTAACCTAGCCTCCGCAGTCTCCCATATCTTCCTAAAGACCAACTGAAACTTAGCTGAATAAACATTCAGCTAGGGTCTCTCGGCCGGGCATTTTGAGGGCAAGCGACGGCCCCGCGTCCGGTCAATCCCGCCCGCCCAGCTCCCGGAACCACGCGGGCCGGCGCAGCCGGGCCCAGTTGGCCGTCACCGTGCCCTTCAGCATGGAGGCGAACGTGCCTCGCTCCCCAATGCTCCCCTTATACACGTGGACCAGCAGGGCGCCGGACATGATCACCGCCAGCACCCGGTGGCTGGTGCGGCAGACGGCATACACCTGCTTGGGCATCCAGGGCTCCCGGCGCCACCACCACACGAGGCCGGTGACCAGCAGGAGGGCCGTGCTGACAATGAAGGCCCAGAAATAGAGCTTCTGCCCGCCGTTGAAAAAACCCGTGTCAGGCGGCGGCGACTGGTCGGGCCGCATCGCGTGGTCCTGCAGGTGGCGAACGAAATAGCTGTCCGCCGGCGTCCACTTCATGCGCTTCCGCCATAGGAAGAAAATCGGGATGGTGAAGGCGGCAAGCCCCAGGCCCGCCACGAAATGAACCGCAATGGTGCCCTGCTCTCCCCCGAAGAAGGGCTGCAGCCACCGCAGGATGCTGGCCCAGTAGAGCGCGAATCCGGTCAGCATCGCCAGGATGAAACCGAGCGCGATCAGCCAGTGGACGATGCGGACGGCCAACGTATGGCGGACGATCTCGGACTCCGGGGCGGGAGGTGTTTCCATGGCGGGAGTTTGCCCTACAATAGTGAAGCGAAACTGAACCGCAGCTTAAATCCCCTGCTCCGCCGCACTAATCCAGTCTCGCGCGCTGCGTCGCGGCGAAATCCGCGGGCAGCGGCAGGTAATTGCCATTGGCGACGATGGCCTCCTGGCCTTCCCGGCTCAGGATGTAGCGGAGGAACTCCTTGAGCTTGGGGTCGATGGGAGTGCCGGGTTTCCGGTTGAGATAGAAATACAGGTTGCGAACCAACGGATAGCTGCGGTCCTGAAAACTCGCCTTGCTGGGCACGATGTAGGGTCCGCCGTCATTCACCGAAAGGGCGATGGGCTTCAGGCCGGGCACCTGGCTGGCCTGGGGCACGATGGTCCAGGCGATGCCGTATTTGTCCTTCATCAGCTCCTCGCGGAGCATGTGCTGCACCCCGCCGCGCTGCTCGGCCTTGTCGTCGTCGTCGATCATCTTGCTGCCGGTCTCGACGTAGCCGCGGTAGTTGGGATTCCACTTGTCGCTGTTGTGCAGGACGCGCAACTGGAAGAAGCGCGTCGTGCCCGACGGCGCGTGACCGTAAGTGTGGATCGGCTGATCGGCCCACTCCCCGGTGAGGCCGAGCTGACCCCAGGTGCGGATGTCCTGGTCCGCACCGCGCGCGGCCTTGAGGTCCCACTTGAAGCCGCGCAGCGCGCCGTTGCGCTCGGCGCCGAAAATGCCGTCGAGCTGCTTCAGCGTGAGTTTCGCCAGCGGGTTGTCCGGATGCACGTAGACGACGATGCCGGGCGACTTGCCCTCGACGTCATAGGTGCCGGAGGCGACGACCACCTCGGTCGCGTGGTAGCCGTTGACCTCGTAGAACGACAGCAGCTCGGTGATGGCCGGCTCGCCGCCGTCGGGCGCGAGGTCGGTCACGCCGGTCACGAGCGCCGGGAACGCCGCGTCGCTCGTGGGGAAGTTATCGTTGAAGGTGACGCCGGGGTGATATTTCCGGAACCCCGCCTCCCAGACCTTGAACAGCCCGCCGAAGCCGAAACCGTAGTTGCGGATGACGCCAGACACCTGCTGTTGGGGCGCATAGGCCGGCAGGCCGCCGAGGTCGAATTCCCCGGCGGCGTGCGCCGGGGCGGCGAGGAGAAACGTGCCGAGCAACGCGGCGGGCAGGAAGATTTTCATCGGGGGAGGTCGCGGTTCAGGGGACGGCGGTGAAGAGGTCGGCCAACGCAGGAATATCCTGCGCCACCCGTTCGCGGATGGCCGTGGCCTCCGCGAAGTATTTCACCTGGTCCTCGCCCGCCTGATACTTGAATTGCAGCGCCAGGGAACCGATTTCCTTCGAGGTCTTGTCGTGCAGCGGCAGCATGATCCCGAGCTTGGGCGCCTTGGCGCTCGGCGCAATCGTCGTGGCGCCGTGCAGGACGTCCTCGGGGTCGCTGAGTTTGCCGATGACATTGAGGCTCGAGGCGACGATGACCTGCCGGTCGCCGCCCGGCGGCACGCAATGCAGGCCCGCGGCGACGAGGTGCGGGTTGCCGGCCATGAGCGCGTTCACGATCTGCTGCGCCCGGATTTTGTTGTCCGCGGCGAGGCCGTATTTCGGGGCGTCGGCCGCGCGCAGGGCCACGGCGCCCAGGCAAAGGCCCGCGAGCGCGAGCAAGAGGAAGTGGTGGCGGAGGTTTTTCATGGGAGAAAATCAGTTGAGCTTGCGCGCCTGCTCTGCGGCAAGGGCGGCGGCAAGCGGTAGATAGCCATTGTCGTCCACCACAGCCTGCTGGCCGTCCGGACCGAGGATGTAGCGGAGGAACTCGTGAACGAGCGGATCGGCCGGCGCTTCGGGTTTCCGATTGTAGCAGGCGATCACGGCGCGGCTGAGCGGATACTGGCGGGCGGTCACCGTCTCGCGCGTGGCGGCGACCGATACCGGCACGGCGCGCACCTGATCGGTCGCAAAGTCGAGGCTGGCGACGGCCAGCCCGTAGCGGTCCCGCGCCAGCGACGCGATGATCTGCCTGCCCGCATCGTGGGTGCGCTCGAGCGGCACGGCGGTGTCGGAGAATTCCGCAAGCTGGGCCCAGTTCATCATGCGGCTGTCGTTCAACACCGCGTGGCGGAAGAAACGACCGGTGCCGGACATGGCATCCGGCGCATACAGGTGGATCGGCTGGTCCGCCCACTCGCCCGTCAGCCCCAGCTGGCCCCAGGTGCGGATGTCTGCCGGCAGGAAGCGGTGTTCCGTGCCGAAGACGGCGTCGAGCACCGCAGGCGTGAGCTGCGCCAGCGGGTTGTCGCGGTGCACGAACAGGACCAGTGCAGGCGACTTTCCCGCGTGATCCAGGCTGCCGGTCATGATCTCGATCTGGGCCGGCTTGTAGTGGAAGATCCACTCGAAGGCTTGGATCTCCGGGGCGGTCGGGACGCGACCTAGCAGCGCGAGGTCGGCCTTGCCGGTGTAGAGCGCCGCCATGCCGGTGTCGCTACCGGTGAGATGAGCCTCGATCCGGACACCCGGGTGTTGCCGGTGAAATGCGTCCGTCCAACGGGCGACCACTGCCGCTATCTCTGGATTGCCGGCGACACGCAGCACTCCGGAGAAACCCGAAGCCGGTTCCGCAGCGGATAAGGCGGCCGCGAGCGGCAGGATCAAAAGCAGACCGTAAATACGTCTCATGGCAGTTTCTCCAGTTGCCGTTTGATGGCGTCGGCGCCGAGCGGCAGGTAGTCGCTGTCCGTCACCAAGGCCTGCTGGCCCTCGCGGCTCAGGAGGTAGCGGAGGAACTCGCGCACCTTCGGGTCGACCGGCTGGCCGGGCGGGACGTCGATGAACGCCGGGATGATCCGCCCAAGCGGATAGGTCTGGGCGATCAGGTTCGCCTTCGTCGGCTCGTAGAACGGCTCGCCCTCGGCCCGCGCCAGGGCCAGCGAGCGGACCAGCGGGTTGGCGTAACGGACGTTCGAGATGGCGATGCCCGCCGGGTTCTTCGCCAGCGCGTCGAGGATCTGCTGGCCGTGGTCGTATTGGGTGCCGTCGGGCCGGAGCACATGCACGAATTCCTTCAGGTCGGTGTTCCAGCGGTGGCTGCCCTCCAGCACCGCCTCGCGGAAGAAGAGGGCGAAATCCACGTCGACCTGCCAGCCGTAGGGCTGGATGCGGCGGTCCGCCCACTCGCCAGTCAGGCCGAGCTCGCCCCAAGTGCGGATGTTGCGCGGGCCGCGCCGGTGCTCGGCGCCGAAGACGGCGTCGAGCTGCGCGAGGGTGAGGCCCTTGATGGGATTGTCCCTCTGGACAAAGACCATGTGGGCGTAGTCGAAGAAGTTCACGTCGAGGCTGCCGGTTGCGATCTGGATGCCGGTCGGCGCATAATGCTTCTCCCGCACGAAGGCCGTAGCGGCGGCCGGGCTGATTTCCTCACCGAGGATCGCGATGTCCCCCGCCCCGCTGTAAAGCGCGCCCATGGCCGACGCGGTGCCATACATGTGGTTCTCGAATTTCACGTCCGGCTGATATTTTGAAAAGCCCGCGATCCAGACATCCATCAGCCGGCCCATGAAATCGTGCTTCGGGCTGCCGTGGCCCCAGAGCCGGATGGTGCCGGAGACTTTTTCCGCCGGCGCATAAAGCGGCAAGGCGTCGACAAACCTTGTCTCGGGGCCAGGCTCCGCCGCCACGGCCTGCGCCGCGACAAGCAACGTCGCGCACCCCAGTAACCGGTTCAGAAATCTCATCGGACGTTCTCGCCTCCGTAGGCCCCGAACCATTGCCGGTAGAGTCGGTCGTATTCGCCGCTGGCGCGGAATTTCTTGAGAAACCCGTTGAGGTAGGCCTGCAGCTCGGCGTCGCCTTTCCGGACCACCATCGCATAGGACTTGGTGGTGAACCGGCCGGTGAGCACGTAGCCGGGATTCTGGCTCGCCGCGCGGAAGAGGTGCGTGACGACCTGCGTGAACACATCCGCCCGGCCGTCCTTCAACGCCGCCACGGCGTCGGGGCTCTTCTCGAATTCCAGGTAGGTCGCGCCGGGGACCTTCTCCTTGATGATCTTCACGTCGGGATTCGCGCTCCCAAAGGCGACCCGCGTGCCCGGCTTGATGTCGGCGATGGTCTTGATCGGACTGCCGGCCTTCACGAGCAGGGCCGAGCCCGAGACGAGGGTCTCGTTGGAGAAATCGACGATCTTCAGCTTTTCGTCGCTGACCGGGATGGTGTCGATGAGCACGTCGACGACGACGCTGTTCACGTCGTTGAAGCGCGTGTCCTCCCCGGTCTTGTGAAACTCGATCTTGGTCTCGTCCCCGAGCAGGTCCTTCGCCACGGCCCGGCCCAGGTCGGCCAGGAAACCCTCGTTGCGGCCCGTCGCGGGGTCCTGGAAATTCAAGGTCGGGAAGACCATGTTGCTGCCGACGATCAGCCGGTCGCGCTGGCGGATGCGCGCAAGGCTGCCGGATTCGGCGAACAGGGCGGCAGGGAGCAGGCTCCCGGCGAGGAAAAGCAAAACGGACAGGCGGAGGTGTTTTTTCATGAGGAAAGGCGGAGTGAAACCGGCGGCTTAATCGAGTTTCTTGAGCATTTCTCGGCAGACCTCGGCGGTGAGCGGCAGGTATTTGCCATCGCGCATCACGGCCTCCTGGCCCTCGCGGCTGACGATGAAGCGGAGGAACTCGCGCACCTTCGGGTCGAGTGTCGCGCCCGTGGCGCCGTCGCCGTAGGCGTAGATCTCGTCGAAGAGCGGGTAATTCCGGCTGCGCAGGTTCTCGAGGGTGTAGGTGTAATAGGGACCGGCGGCGGTGCGCGCCACCTCGAGGGCCTTCAGCTCGGGCGGCAGGTTCTTGCCGACGGGTGCGGCCACGTAGGCGATCCCGTAGCGGTCCTTGACGAGGTCGTCGTTCAGGCCGCGCTTGAGGCGGCCGAAGCCCATCGAGGCGCTCTTGCCGTCGTCGGCGCCGACATAGTTCGCGTAAATCCGCAGATGCTCGTTCCACTTGTCGCTGCCCTGCAAAATGCGGTCTGAGATCTCCGTCGCCTGGTGATAGCGCTGGTTCAGGCCGTAGGGCGTGATCTCGCGGTCGGCCCACTCGCCGGTCAGGCCGAGCTGGCCCCAGGTGCGGATGTTCTTGTCGGGACCGCGGGCGAACTCCGGGTGCCAGTCGGTGCCGACCCAGCCCCCGAGCCGCTCGGCGCCGTAGATGCCGTCGAGCTGCTCGAGCGTGATCTTCGTAAGCGGGTTGTCCTTCGAGACCACGATGCCGAAGGCCGGCTGCCAGCCGGTGACGTTGTAGGAGCCGGTGGCGATGGTGATCTCGACCGGATCATGGTTCTTGTAGCGCTGGTAGAGCTGGAGCTCCTCGGTGGTGATCTTGCGGCCAATGCCGAGGTCGGAGACGCCGAAGACGAGCGACGGCACCGCGGCGCGGGTCGTGAGCATGTTGTATTCAAACTTCACCCCGGGATGGAATTTCCGGAAGGCCTTCTCCCAGTATTCGCCGAGGTTGCCGTCGGTGATGTAGTTGCTGCCCCACATGCGGATCGTGCCGGTGACCGGCGCCTTCGGCTGATAGGCCGGAAGATCGGAGAGGTCCCACTGGTCGGCGGGATAATAGGCCTTCTTGCCCTTGGTCTTGAGACCCTCGGCGCGGGCCTCCTGCATGGCGAGGCCGGTGGAGACGGTTTCGGACTGGGCGTGCAGCGTCAGCGCAGCAATCGCGGCGGCGACGGCCGGGACAAGACGGAGTTTGGTTTGGGTTTTCATGGGGTTGGGTCGGTGTGATTCATTCAAGCTTGGCCAGCTGTTCGCGGACGAGCGCGGGCGGCAGGGCGAAGTAGATGCCGTGCCGGCGCACGATCTCCTGCCCTTCCTCGCTCAACACGAACTTCACAAAATCCTTCACCTTGGGCGAGAGCGGACGGCCGGGTTCCTGGTCGAGGTAGATGTAGACGCTGCGCGTCAGCGGATAGCTGCGGTCGGCGAAGGTCGCCTTGTTCGGCGCGACAAACGGGCCGCCCGGCGAGCGGGCCAGCGCGATGGTCTTGATGCCTTTGATCTGCGGCACCTGGTTCCACTGCGGCATGCCCGCCCAGGCGATGCCGTATTTGTCCTTTTCCAGCTCGGCCAGCATGGCCAGGACCCCCGCGGACTCGCGGCCGGCGGTGAGGATCTTGGTGCCGTTCTCGACATATTGGCGATAGTTGCCGTTCCACTTGTTGGAGCCCTTCAGCACCTCGATCTCGAAGAAATGCGCCATGCCGCCGGCCGCGTAGCCGTAGGTCTGGATCTCCTTGCCGGCCCATTCACCCGTCACACCCAGCTGGTCCCACGTGCGGATGTTTTCCTTGGCGCCGCGCGCGTTCTCGGGTTTCCACACGTAGCCCTCGTAGCCGCCGGTGCGCTCGGAGCCGAAGACGCCGTCGAGCTGGCGCATGGTCAGCTGCGCGAGAGGGTTGTCCTTGTTCACGAAGATCAGGAGTCCCCAACTCGCGCCGGGCACGTCGTAGGTGCCGCTGGCAACGGTGATCTCGGTCGGGTTGTAGCCCTTGTTCTCGAAGAAGCCGAGATAGTCGTTGAGCTCCAGCTCGCGGCCGAAAACCGCGATCTCCGCCGTGCCATGCTGGAGGGCGCCGATGGCGGCATCGCTGCCACCCGGGTTGTCGGCGATCTTCACGTTGGGGTTGTGCTTCAGGTAGGCCGCTTCCCACTCGCCCACCAGACCGTGCAGTCCGGCGCCAAAGATGCGGAGGACGCCCTTGTTCGGAGCGACGGGGGGTTGGTAGACGGGCATGGTCCCGGCCGGCGCCTGGGCGCAGACCGCGCCGCAGGTGGCGGCGAACAGGATGGACCACAGGCCGCGACGAAATGCAGAGGAACGGAACAGCGTCATGGTGGTATCAGTCGAGTTTCCGGCGTTGCTCCCGTCGGATCGGCTCCGTTGGCGGCCGGAGCGGGCCCTCGAGACGGGGGAAGCCATGGGATCACTCCAGTTTTTTGAGCTGTTCGCGCGAGGCCTCGGCGGTGAGCGGGAGGTATTTGCCGTCGCGCGCCACCGCCTCCTGCCCTTCGCGGCTGGCGACGAAGCGCAGGAACTCGCGCACCCGCGGGTCGGAGGGCCGGCCGTTCCCGGTGTCGCAATAGGCGTAGATCTCGTCGTGCAGCGGGTATTTCCGGCTGCGCAGGTTCTCGATCGTGTAGGCGTAGTAGGGGCCGGCGGCGGTCTCGGCGACCTCGAGGAGCTTGCACCCGGGCGGCAGGTTCGGGCCGACCGGCGAGCCCACGTAGGCGATGCCGCTGGGGTCCTTGGCCAGATCCTCGTTGAGGCCGCGCTTGAGGCGGCCGAAGCCCATGTTGGAGCCGGCCCCGCCGGACTCGCTCGAGGCGTAGTTGGCGTAGATGCGGAGCTTCTCGTTCCATTTGTCGCTGCCGCCGAGGATGCGGTCGGAGATCCAGGACGCCTGGCTGTAGCGCTGGTTCAGGCCGTAGGGCGTGATCTCCCGGTCGGCCCACTCGCCGGTCAGGCCGAGCTGGCCCCACTTGCGGATGTTCTTCTCGGGGCCGCGCGCCTTCTCGGGATGCCAGTCCGTCCCCACCCACCCGCCCAGCCGCTCGGCGCCGAAAATGCCGTCGAGCTGCTCGAGGGTGATCTGCGTCAGCGGATTGGACTTCGACACCACGATGCCGAAGCCGGGGTTCCACCCGGTGACGTTGTAGGAGCCGGTGGCGACGACGATCTCGAGCGGGTCGTGGTTCTTGTAACGCTGGTAGAGCTGGAGCTCCTCGGTCTTGATCTTGCGGCCGATCCCGAGGTCCGCCACGCCGAAGACGAGCGACGGCACGGCGGCGCGCGTCGTGAGCATGTTGAACTCGAACTTCACGCCCGGGTGGAATTTCTGGAAGGCCTGCTCCCAGTATTCGCCGAGCTTGCCGTCCGTGATGTAATTGCTGCCCCAGACCCGGATCGTGCCGGTGACCTGCTCCTTCGGGACGTAGGCCGGCAGGTCGGACAGGTCCCACTGATCAGCAGGATAATAGGTCTTCGGCCCCTTGATCTTGAGGTTCTCGGCCCGCGCCTCCTGCATGGCCAGGCCGCTGGAGTTTTTCTGCTCGGCCCGCAGGAGCGGCAGGGCGGTGAGCGCGAGGGCGACGGACAGGTGGATGATGGTTTTCATGGTCAATGGGATCACTCGAGTTTCTTGAGCTGTTCCTGCACGATCCCAGGCGTCAGCGGCATGTAGCGGCCTTCGCGCTGGATGCAGTCCTGGCCTTCCTGGCTCAGGATGAAGCGCAGGAACTCCTCCACCTTCGGGTCGACGGGTTGGCCGGGCTCGCGGTTGAGGTAGAAGTATGACTCGTGGTAGAGTGGATAGGCGTGGTCGTGGATCGATTCCACGCTGCGTTTGACATACGGCCCGCCCTCGTAGGCCTGGACCGCCAGTTCCTTCAGCTCCGGGCCCATCGAGGCCGGGGACACGTAATACATGGCATACTTGTCCTTCGCGATTGCGCGGCGGGCCTGCAGGCTCCAGCTGTTGATCTTGCCGTCCGGCGTGATGTAGTTGGTGACCGCGTTGTAGCCCTCAGCGAACTGGTAGCTGCCGCGCAGGACCTTGATCTGGAAATCATACGAGGCTCCGGCGGTCAGGTTCTGGCCGCCGATGTGGATCGGTTGGCCCGCCCACTCCCCGGTCAGCCCGAGCTGGTCCCAGGTGCGGATGTTTTCGTCCGCGCCGCGCGAATAGGGATATTCGGTGTGCCACACGCTGCCGACGTAACCGCCGGTCCGCGCGCCGCCAAAGACCCCGTCGAGCTGCTTCATGCTGATCTGCGTCAGGGGATTGTCCTTGTTCACCGCGATGATGGTCGCGGGTTGCCAGCCATAGACGTCGTAGGACCCGGTGAAGATCGTGATCTCGGTGACCGGGTGATGGAAAACCTGCTCGAACACCAGCAGGTCCGTCAGCCGCGCCTTGTAGCACAGGCCGAGGTCCGCGGCGCCGCAGGCGAGCGCAGGCACGGCGATGGTCGCGGTGGGCATGTGATACTCGAGGGTGATGCCGGGCTGGAATTTCCGGAAGGCCTCCTCCCAATACTGCGCGAGGACGCCGTCCTTGACGTAGTTGTTGCCCCAGATCCGGATGACGCCGGTCAGCTGCCGCTTCGGCACGTAGTGCGGCATGGCGCCGAGGTCCCACTGCTTCGTGTAGCCGCCGACGGCGCCGTGCTCCTTGCGGAAGCCGGTGACGTTCTGGGTCCAGATGCTGACGCCGGCGTTGGCCGGCTCGGTCTTCGCGTTGGGGTCGAGCGCGACCGTCAGCTTGTCGTCGGCGAAGACGAGCGAAGCGCCGCCGAGCGACGCGAGGAACAACAGCCGGGGCAGGATGGTTTTCATGGGGTAGAGTTATTCGATTTTCTTGAGCTGTTCCCGGACTGTTTCCGCCGGCAGCGGGAGCAGCTTGCCGTCGCGCACGACGGCCTCCTGGCCCTGCCGGCTCAGGATATAGCGGATGAATTCCCGGACCTTCGGGTCCACCGGCTTGCCCGGCTCGCGGTTGAGATAAAAATAATTGTTGCTGTGAAGGTAATAGCTCCGGTTCTGCACGTTCTCGATCGTGGGCGCGACATAGGGCCCGGCATCGTCGACCGCCAGCGGCAGCGCCTTCGTTTCCGGCGTGAGGAACGCCAGGTTGCTCACGCCGATGCTGTAGGGATCCTTGCCGGTGTCATCGACGAGATCCTGCGCGCCGACGCCGAGCTTTCCGTCGGGGCGCACATACTGGCAATACTGAGTGAGGGTCTCGTTCCATTTGTCACTGCCCTTGAGCAGCAGCCGGCAGAGCGTGTTGGTCGGGTCGTATTGCAGGCTCATGATGCGGACGTGGACCGGCTTGTCCGCCCACTCGCCGGTCAGCCCGAGCTGGCCCCAGGTGCGGATGTTGCCCTCGGGACCGCGGGCGAACTCGGGATGCCAAGTCGTCCCGATCCAGCCGCCGTTGCGCTCGGCGCCGAGGATACCGTCGAGCTGCTTCACGGTAAGGCCGGTGATCGGATTGTTTTTGTTCACGACGACGACCCACGCGGGATTCCAACCGAGGGTGTCGTAGGCTCCATTCAGGGGCACGAGCTCGAGCGGGTCGTGGTTGAACGTCCGTTGGAAGCCCAGCAGCTCCATGAACTGGATGTGCCGGCCGATGCCGATGTCGGCCACGCCGCACACCAGCGAGGGGATCGCCACGGCGGACGATTTCAGGTCGATGTCGAAGGTGACGTCCGGCTGGAATTTCCGGAAGCCCTCCACGAGGTATTGGAAAAGGTGGCCGCGGTTGATGGCGTCGTTGCCGCGGAGCCGGATCACGCCGGAGACCTTCTGCTGCGGCACATAGTCCGGCAGCGCGCTCAGGTCCCACGCGCGGGTGTAGAACTGCTTGTCCCGCTGCGTGGCGCCACGGGCCGCCCGGGCGTTCTGCACGTCCAGGGCGTCGCGGTGCACTTCAGCCGCCGGTGTCGGCTCGGCGGCGCCGGCGAATGCAGGCAGGCAGGCGCCGACCAGAAGGATGATCCGGGCGATTCTCATTCGAGCTTCCTGAGCTGGGCCTGCACGTTGTCGGCGGTGAGCGGGAGATAGCGGCCCTCGCGTTGCACGCAGTCCTGCCCTTCCTGGCTCAGGATGAAGCGGAGCCACTCGTCCACCTTCGGGTCGACGGCCTTGCCGGGCTCACGGTTGAAGTAGAAGAAATACCGCCCGTAGAGCGGGAAGCTCCGGTCGTGCACGGTCTCGAGCGTGCGCTTCACATACGGGCCGCCGTCGTAGGCCTGGATCGCGAGCTCCTTCATGTCCGGGCTGAGGGTCATCGGCGAGACGTAGAACATCGCCAGCTTGTCCGCCGCGATCGCGTGCCGCGCCTGGACGCTCCAGCTGTTGATCTTGCCGTCGGGCGTGATGTAGTTGGCGTAGGCTTGGTAGCCTTCGACGAACTGGTCGCTGCCCTTGAGGATGAGATCGGAGAACTGCGAGGTCTGGTTGCCGCGCAGCGTCTGGCCGCCGGTGTGGATCGGCTTGTCGGCCCATTCGCCGGTCAGGCCGAGCTGGCCCCAGGTGCGGATGTTCTCCTCGGCCCCGCGGGCATACGGATACTCGGTGTGCCACACGCTGCCGGCGTAGCCGCCCAGCCGCGCGCCGCCGAACACGCCGTCCAGCTGCTTCAGGCTGATCTGCGTGAGCGGGTTGTCCTTGTGCACGACGATGATGAACGGCGGCGACCAGCCGTAGACGTCGTAGGAGCCCGTCACCGCCTCGACCTCGGTCACGGGGTGGTGGTAGACCTGCTCGAAGGTCAGCAGGTCCATGATGATCGCCTTGCGGCTCATCGCGACGTCGGCCACGCCGCAGGACAGCGCCGGGATGCCGATGCCGGTCGTGGGCAGGTGATACTCGATGGTCACGTCGGGCTGGAACTTCTTGAACTCCTTCTCCCAGTATTCGGCGAGATAGCCGTCCTTGATGTAGTTGTTGCCCCAGACGCGGATCGTGCCCGTGAGGTGAACCTTCGGCACGTAGTGTGGCAGGCCGCCGAGATCCCAGCGCTTGGTGTAGCCGCCCTCGGCGCCGTGTTCCTTGCGGAAGCCGGTGACATTCTGCGTCCAGATGCTCACGCCGGCGTTGGCGGGCTCGGCGGAGACCTTCGCCGCGGGAATCGCCTGCATGGCCCGCTCCACGAACTCGTTCGTGTAGAGCTCGGACTCCTTCACCTTCGAGGCGTCGCCCGTGGCGCGCCAGACGCCCTCCTCGCTGTTGTCAAACTTGGCCCACAGCATCGCGTCCACGACGACGTGGACCGCGTCGGCCGGGAACGAATAGTCGTTCTTGGCGTAGCTGGTCAGCGTCTTCCTGGTGAGCGCAACCTGCGTCGCCCGGTCCTTTCCACCAAAGAAATCGGCCGGCAGCTGGGCGATGACCTCGTCCGCGGTATGACTGTTGAGATAACGCATTGCGCGGACGTAGGCGTTGACGAGCCGCTGCACGGTGTCGGGGTGATCCTTGATGAACTGCGGGGCCATGAGGATCGATTGCGCGGGGAACGCGGTGCCGAGCGCTTTCACGGTGCCTTCACGGGAGGTCAGGTCGTAGAGCGTCGTGGCCAGGTTGGTGGCCAGGATGCCCGAGGTGATCGGCTCCTGGAAGGTCATGACGTCCAGCTTGTCGGCCTTCAGGTCGCCGAGCACCAGCTGCAGCCGGCCCTCCGTGGGATGGTTGACGAGGTATAGCTCTTGCGCGGCAGGCCGGCCTGGTGGGCCATGTAGCCGGTAATGACCGCCTTGGTGGCGTAGCCCGCGCCCTCGGCCACGACGTGGCCCTTGAAGTCCGCGGCGCTCTTGATCTGGTCCTTCACCCTGTTGGCCACGATGATCTTCATTGCCGGGGCGTCATCGAACATCATCACGGCCTTGATTGGAAAGCCGTGGCGGACGCCGAAGATCGTGTGGTTGAACCAGTGCTCGGCGGCGTCGATCTGGCCTTTGACCAGCGGTTCCTGCAGCAGGTAATCCTCCTTGGCGAGCGTCATGATGTCCACGGGAACGATCTCGATGCCCTCCTGCTTGAAATAGCCGAGGCTGTCGGCGAGCCGCGTGACGACCATGTCGTCGTCGAAGCTCATGCGGACCTTGGTCAGGTTGTCCGCGGCGGGTAGCTGGCCGCCGAGACCGAAGGCCAGCAACGCCAGGACGAGCGGAATGAATGGGGGTGATGTTTTCACAGGTGGATAACGGGTTGGGGTGAAGCCGGGTTGGGGTTGGGGGCTCAGTCCTCCATGAACTGGTGTTCAACCGGAATGGCGGTGGAATTGAGTTTCTTCAGCTGCGCTTGCACAACCGCGGCGGGCAGCGGCAGGTAGCTGCCTTCCGCGGCGACGTCCTGCTGCCCCTGGCGGCTGAGGATGTAGCGGATGAACTCCTTCACCCGCGGATCACCGAGCGTCGGGGTGAGATCGGTGTTCCGGTCATCCATCGTGTAGCTGATATAAACCGGGCGGTTCAGCGGATAGCTGCGGTCGGCCACGGTGACCGGAGTCAGGGCGACGTAAGGGCCGGCCTTGGTCTCGCCGAGCGCGAGGATTTTTAGGTCCGCGCTGGCATAGGCCGCCGGCGCGTAGGCTATGCCGAGGGGATCCTTGGCAAGATCCGCCAGCATCTGCTGCGCGTCGGCGTATTCCCGCAGGCCCTCGTTCCACGTTTCGGCGCCGCCGAAAACACGGGCCTGAAAATACGTGATGGCGCCGGCACCGAGGCCGGCCTGCCCGTAGGCGTGGATCGGCTTGTCCGCCCACTCGCCCGTCAGCCCGACCTGGCCCCAGGTGCGAAGATTGTCCTTGGCCGTGCGCGCCACGCTGGTGTCCCACGTGAGGGCGTTCCAGCCGCCGGCACGCTGGGCGCCGAAGATGCCGTCGAGTTCACGCACGCTTAGCCTCGCCAGTGGATTGTCCTTGTGGACAAAAATCGCATACGCGGGCGACTTGTGCGGTTTCTCCGCGCTGCCGGTGGCGACCTCGATGACAGCCGGATAAACCCAGGAGCGCTCGTAGACGCCGTAGCGCTCATACGGGAAAACCGGCCGGCCCATCAGGGCGAAATCGGAGGTGCGCATGTCGAGGCCGTAGAGGGCCGACGCGGTGCTTTTGAGATCCCCGCTGAATTGCACATCGGGTTGCAGGCGCTTGAAGCCGGCCTGCCAGCGTTGGAGCAGCGCGCCCATCTGCGGGTTGCCGCAGCTGCGCAGCGCGCCGGTGACGTGCAACTGCGGCTGATAGTCGGGCAATTCGTCGGCGGCGCGCGCAAAAACGGCCAGGGCCAGAAAGCCCGCGGAGCACAACGGAACCAAGGTTCGGAAAATTTTCATGGTGGCGGTCAGTCGAGTTTGGCGAGCTCGGCCTTGATCTGCTCGGCGCTGAGCGGGATGAACTGCCGGTCGTTGGCGATGATCTGCTGGCCGTCGCGGCTCAGGATGAAGCGGATGAATTCCTTTTCGCGCGCGGGCAGCGGCTGGCCGGGCACGCGGTTGAGGTAGAAATAGGCGCCATTGTGCAGCGGGTAGCTGGCGTCGAAGAAGGTCTGCGCGCTCGGCGCGACAAACGGTCCGCCGCTCCTCGCGGCGAGCGGCAGCACGCGAACGTCGCCGTGGTTGGCGTTGATGACGCGCTGGAAGATGAAGCCGACCGCGTAGGGATCCTTTTCCACCGCATCGAGGATCTGCTGGTCGCGCGTCTTGCCCTTGGCCTTGGTGCCGATATCGGCGCGCGGCGCCTCGATCAGGTCGGGGTTCCACTTGGTGCCGCCGTGAAAGGCCTCGCGCTCGATCAGGTCGGCCCAGTTGCTGAGGGTGACGTCGGAACCGTAGAGGTGGATGGGCTGGTCGGCCCACTCGCCGGTCAGGCCGAGGTCACCCCAGGTGCGGATGTCCTTCTCGGGGCCGCGCGCGACGGCCGTGGACCATTTCCCGTTGACCCAGCCGCCGCTGCGCTGCGCGCCGTAGATGCCGTCGATCTGCTCCAGCGTGAGCCCGGCGAGCGGGTTGTTTTTGTTCACGATGAACATCAGCCCGGGCGTCGTGCCCTGCGGATCGTCGTAGGAGCCGGAGGCGAACTTGATCTCCAGGGGCGCGTAGCCGAACTGGGCCTCGAAGGCCTGGAAGCCGTTGCGCCACTGGCGGTGGCCCATCAGGCCGATGTCCGCCGAGCCCGTCACGAGGCCCGCGAAGGCCTGCGAGGTGTTGATCAGGTAGGCGTTCAGGCGGACCTGCGCATGGTGCCCGCGGAAGGCGTTGGCCCATTTGCCGACGAGCGCCTCGAGGGGCGTGCCGTAGATGCGCAGCACGCCGGTCACGCGCTGCGAGGGCGCGTAGGCCGGCAGGGCGCTGAGGTCATACCTGGCCGGCTGGTAGGCGTCGGCGGCCAGCGCGGCGGCCGCGGCGGCGGAAAGCCCGAGGGCGGCGCCCAGGCGGAGGAGGATAAGGCGCGCGGTTTTCATTCCAGTTTCTTGAGTTGCTCGCGGACCATGTCGGCGGTGAGCGGGAGATATTTGCCGTCGCGCTGGACCTCGGCCTGGCCTTCCTGGCTCAGGATGAAGCGGAGGAACTCCTTCACCTTCGGGTCCATCTTCTGGCCGCGCAGCACCGTAGTGTAGAAATAAACCTGGGTCAGGAGCGGGTAGGAACCGTTCTGGACGTTGTCGATGGTGTGCTCAACCAGCGGACCGTTGCCGTCGCCCACCGCGATACGGCGGACATTCGGGCGCTCGCCGCGGTAGCGGTTGAAGCCGATCGCATACTTGTCCTTGCCGATGGCCTCGGTGATCTGGTCGGCCTCGACGTAGCGCTTGCCGTCCGGCGCCATGTAGTTGCCGTAGGCCTTGATCTTCTCGTTCCACTTGTCGCTGCCCTTGAGCACAAGGTCGCAGAACGCCGTGGCGGTGTTGTAACGCAGGCTGAAGCCGTAGACGTGGATCGGCTTGTCCGCCCACTCGCCGGTCAGGCCGAGCTGGCCCCAGGTGCGGATGTTCTTCTCCGGGCCGCGGGCGAGGTCGGGGCGCCAGTTGGTGCCGACCCAACCGCCCTCGCGCTCGGCGCCGAAGACGCCGTCGAGCTGCTCCATCGTCAGGCCCTTGATGGGGTTGTCGCCGTTGACGAGGATGGTGAAGGAGTTCTCCCAGCCGCCGACGTCGTAGGAGCCTGTTACCGCCGCGATCTCGACCGGGTCGACGTTCTTCATGCGCTCGTAGGCGAGCAGGTCGTAGAACCCCGGCTTGTGCGAAAAGATGATATCCGCCTGGTTGTAGTCCAAGGCGCCAAAGGACCCCGCCGAGGTCGGCAGGTAATACGAGATGCGCGCGCCCGGCTGAAATTTCGCGAAGGCCTTCTGCCAGTATTCCCCGAGCAGGCCGTCCGCGATGTAGTTGTTGCCATGGATCTTGATCCAGCCGGTCACCAGCGTCCGCGGCACATAGTGCGGCAGCGCGCTCAGGTCGAACCGCGGTTGGTAAAACGCTTTCTCGCCGCGCTCGCGGACGATGCGGAAGTGCTCCACCTGCGCCTTGAGGGCGTTCTTGGTGTCGGCGGACTCCTCGAGCTGGGCGACCAGGTGCAGCGGCAGCACGGCGGCCACCGCCGCGGTCAGGACGAGATGTTTGAGGTGACGTGAGTTCATCGGGGTTTGGGTTGAGGTTGGAAAAATTCGTCCGGCGGGGCGTGGGTCAGCGGAGTTTGGCGCGTTCGGCGGCCGCGACGGCCGCCGGCAGCGGCAGCCAGCCCTCGGAGGCGGCGACGGCTGCCTGCCCTTCCCGGCTCAGCACGAACGCCAGAAACTCCGCGATCTTCGGCGGCAGGGCGGTGCCAGGTGCGCGGTCGACCACCATGTAGATCGGGCGGGCAAGCGGGTAGTCCAGGCTCTTCACCTCCTCAAGCGTGCCGCGGCGATAAGGACCGGCGTTCGCGGACACCGCGATGCTCTTCATGCCGGGAATCTGTGCGCCGAAGCAACCGAAGCCGATCGCCGCGGGGTTCTGCGAGGCGGCCTCGGCGACGAGGTCGTCCGGCCCGAGCTTGCCGCGGCGCATGGGCAGCTCGATCACCGACTTCTTGAAGCCGGCGCCGCCGCAGACAATTTTCTGGATGAAGTAGTCGATTCCGTTCGGCAGGCGGTGCGAATAGGCCTCGATCGGGCGGGCGGCCCATTCGCCGGTCAGCCCCAGGTCGCCCCACGTGCTGATGTCCTCCGCCCTGCCCCGGCGGCGCTCGGCGGAATAGATCGCGTCGAGCTGGTCGAGGGTGATCCGCTCGATGGGATTGGCGGCGTTGACGAAAATGCCGAGCGCGGGCGTCAGACCCACGGTCCGGTGCGCGCCGAGGCCCACCATGATGACGGTGGCGTCGTAGCCACGGATCTGCCGGAAGCTGGCCTCCTCGGAGGGCCAGAGCTCGCGCGCGGGAAACCCGAGCTCATAGGCGCCCGACATCACCATCGGCACGGACGCGATCGGCGAGGTCCCCTTGGCGATGACTTCGAATCCGGGGTGAAACCTGGCGAAGCCCTCGACCCAGAGCTTCATCAGCGGCTCGGCGGCGGTCTCGCCGGTGAGCCGGAGATCGCCCGTCAAGACCGTGCCCGGACGGTAGGGCTCATAGTCCGCGGCGCGGGAAGTCGCCGCACCCAGGGCCCCAAGCAGCGGGAGGAGTGCGATCATGTTTCCTAGTGTAAGGATTTTCATTCGAGTTTCCTCAGTTGTTCGCGGACGACCTCGGCGGTGAGCGGGAGATACTTGCCGTCGCGCTGCACCGCTTCCTGGCCCTCGCGGCTCAGGACGTAGCGCAGGAATTCCCTCACCTTCGGGTCGACGGGCTGGCCGGGCACCCGGTTGACGTAGAAAAACATGTCGAAGGCCAGCGGGTAGGTGCGGTTCTGCACGTTCTCGATGGTGAGGGCGACGTAGGGCCCGCCGTCCGTGGCGGCGAGGGCGAGGGCCTTGGTTTGCGGAGTCACGTTCTGGATGCCGCTCCAGCCGATGCCGTAACGATCATTGCCGAGGTCCTTGGCCAGCTCCGCCGCGGCGATCGCCAGCGTGCCGTCGGCCCGGGCGTAGTTCGCGTATTCCCGCAGGTTTTCGTTCCACTTGTCGCCGCCGTGGAAAACGACGTGCTCGAACATGTCGCAGTTGTTGTAACGGAGATTCAGGCCGTAGACGTTGATCGGCTTGTCCGCCCACTCGCCGGTGAGCCCGAGCTGGCCCCAAGTGCGGATATTTTCCTTCGCGCTGCGCCCGGCCTCCGGATGCCAGCTCGTCCCCTCCCAACCGCCGTCCCGGGCGGCCCCGAAGATCCCGTCAAGCTGCCGCAGGGTCAACCGCGCGATCGGGTTGTCCTTGTGGACGACGATGCAGAAGGTCGTCATCCACCCCGGCACGTCGTAGGAACCGCGGGCCATGGTGATCTCCAGCGGATCGTAATTGAACATGCGCTCGAAGGACTCGATCTCGGCGAAGGTGATGCGCCGGTTGCCGACGATGTCAGCCACACCCGCGACGAGCCCGGCGGTCGCGACCAGCCCGCTCTTCAGGCCGCGGCGGTCGAACTTCACGCCGGGGTGGAATTTCCGGAATCCCTGCTCCCAGTCGGCACCCAGGTTGCTGTCCTCGATGTAATTGTTGCCCCACATCCGGATGGTGCCCGAGACCTCCTGCTGCGGCGCGTAGGCCGGCAGCCCGCTCAGGTCGAACTTCTGCGTGTAGTAGACCTGCTTGCCGCGGCTCGTCACATGCTCCGCCCGGGCCTTTTGAACTTCCAATCCATCACGGGACTGGGCGCCGGCCACGACCGAGGCGAGCAGGCCGAGGGACAGAACGGCAGCCGAGTGGAGTCCGGCGAATTTCATGGGGGCGTGGGTAAACCGAAAGGGGTGAGGTTGCAGGATGCGCCACAACCCTGCCGCCGATCTGAATGGCAGCTGAATTATTCTTCATTAATTTTCGTGCCGGGGCCGCGGCGCGGCTCACCGAAGTTTCTTCAACTCCTCGCGGCTGGCCGCGGAGGTCAGCGGCAGGAAGTCGCCCTCGTGCGCCACAAGTTGCTGGCCCTCGCGGCTCAGGATGAAGCGGAGGAATTCGAGCACGTCCGGGTCCGCGGGAATGGCGGGCCCGCGGTTGATGTAAAACCGGACGGGACGGGCGAGTGGATAACTGAGGTTCGCCACATTTTCCCTCGTGGCCTCGACAAAGGGCCCGCCCGCCTCCACGGCCAGCGCCACCAGTTTCGCGTTGGGATTCCGATAGCCGGCCCCGGCGAGGCCGATGGCTTGCCGGTCGGCGCCGACGGCGTCGACCACCTGCTGGTAGGCATCGGCGTGCCGCGTGATCGCGGGCGTGACCTTTTCGTCGCCGCGCGAGGGGACTTCATCCTCGACGTTTTCGCGCTGCCGCAGCGCGTCATTCCAAAGCACGCTGCCCCGCATCACGGCCTGGGAAAAGAAATACGCCGGCGCCTCGAAGGCCAGGCCGCTGTAGGGATGGATCGCCTGATTCTTCCACTCGCCGGTTAAGCCGACCTGGCCCCAGGTGCGGATGTTCTCCTTCGCGCCGCGCTTGTGCTCGGCGCCCCAGATGGCGTCCAGCTGCGCGAAAGTCAGCCGGCTGACGGGGTTGTCTTTGTTCACGAAAATCCCGAGCGCCATGATCTTGTCCTGGTTGCCGTAGCTGCCCGTCAGGACGGTGACCGGCGTCAGCTTCTGCCCGGCCATCTTTTCGTAGGCCGCCACCTCGGGCGGGGTGATCTCGCGGGCCAGCACGCCGAGATCGGCCCGCAGCGTATAAAGGCCCGCGATGGCGGCAGCGCTCGTCACCAGCCGGTCCTCGAAGCGGACGCCCGGGTGATATTTCTGAAACCCTTCCTCCCACAGCTTCATCATCGGGCGCAGGAAACCGTGGCCCCAGCTCCGGATGGTGCCGGTGACCGACCGCGACGGTCGGTAGGCGGGCAGAGCATCGAGTTCGTCGCCACGGCCAGGAAGGCAAGCGAGCAGCATGACCCCGAGCGTGCACACCCGCCGGATCAGTTGAGTTGTATTCATGATTCCATTTCCGGCACTTACTTGAGCTTCCCGAGCTGTTCGCTAACGGCGGTCGGGGACAGCGGCAGATAGTCTCCTTGGCGCACCAGAACCTCCTGACCCGTCGCACCGACCACGTAACGGAGGAAGTCGCGCACCTTCGGGTCGAGGGGCCGGCCCGGCCGTTGGTTGACGCAGGCGAAGACCGGACGCGCCAGCGGATAGCGGCGGTCGATGAGGGCGTCGGTCGCGGGCAGGATGAATGGCTCCCCTGCGCGCTCCGCCAACGCAAGTGGCTTAAGGTCGGCGGCCAGCCAATGCAGGGTCGAGACCGCAAGCCCGTAGCGGTCGGCGCGCAGCGCGGCGGCGCTTTGCTGCGCAGCGGTGACTACGGTCCCGTCGGGTTGCCGGATATCCCTGAACTCGGTGAAGTTCTCCCAGTTCATCCGGCGGCTGTCACCGAGCGCCACGCGCTGGAAGAAGAGCGCGGTGACGCTCTGCGTATCGTCCGCATAAAGATGGATCGGCTGGTCCGCCCAAGCGCCGCCTAGGCCGAGGTCGCCCCAGGTGCGGATCGCCGCCGGCGCGCCGCGGCGGCGCTGGCTGCTGAAGATGGCGTCCACCTGATCGAGCGTGAGCTGCGTCAGCGGGTTGTCGCGGTGGACCAGCAGCACGAGCGCCGTCGCCCTGTCCGGCGCCGCGAGACTGCCGGTGCCGAGTTCGATGCGGACCGGATTGTATTTCAGCACGTGCGCGAAGCCGTCGTTGTCGGTGACGATCGTGTCGCGTCCGAAGAGCGCGATGTCCGCCTGCCCGAGGTAGAGCGCCGGCATGGCCGTGCCGTTGCCCAGCAGCTTGAGTTCGAAGGCGATTTCCGGATGACGCGCGTGATAATCATCGGCCCACGCCTGCACCAGACCGGCCAGGTGCCGGTCGCCCCAGATCCGCAGCGTCAGGGTGTGGTTCTCCGGCGGAGCGTAGGGTGCGAGCGGCTGCGCTTCCTCCGCACCGAGCCTGAGCGCCAAGGCGAGCCCGGCGGCGATCAGCAGAAAAAATGCGCGGGGCCGGCTCATTCCAGTTTCTTCAGCTGCGCCGCGACGGCCGCGGGGTTGAGGGGAAGGTAGCGACCGTCGTCGAGGATGTCCTGCTGGCCCTCGCGGCTCAGGATGTAGCGGAGGAACTCCTTAGTCTTCGGCTCGACGGGCTCGCCGGGTTTCCGATCCAGGTAGGCCGGGATCAGGCGGGGGAGCGGGTAGGTCTGGTCGACGAGGATTTGGGCCGTGACCGCCACATAGGGCGAGCCGTCGCGCTCGGCCACGGCCAGGGGCTTCACGTCGGGGCCGGCATAACGGATGTTGGAGACCGCGATGCCGTAGCGGTCGTGGGCGAGCGCGTCGAGGGCCTGCTGGCCGTGATCGTAGATGGTGCCGTCCGGGCGCGTGATATGCCCGAACTCCTTCAACGCATCGTTCCAGCGGTGGCTCCCGGCGAGCAGCGTCTGCTCGAGGTAGAAGCCGAAGCTGTCGTCCGTCTTCCAGCCGTAGGGCGTGATGGGTTTGTCCGCCCACTCGCCGGTCAGGCCGAGATCGCCCCAGAGGCGGACGTTGCGCGGCGCGCCGCGACGGTGCTCGGCACCGAAGACGGCGTCGAGCTGCGTGAGCGTGAGTTGCGCCAGCGGGTTGTCCTTATGGACGAAAAACATCTGGGCATAGTCGAAGTTCCGCACGTCCACGCTGCCGGTCGCGATGGCGATGCCGAACGGCTCGTAGGGTTTCACGCGCAGGAAGGTGTCGACGGCCTCAGGCAGGATCTCCTCGCCGAGGATGGCGAGGTCGCCGGCACCAAGCGCCAGGGCGGGAACGGCGGACGATGTGCCGTAGGTTTCCTCGCGGATCACAATGTCCGGATGGAAACGCGCGAAGCCCTTCGCCCAGCGTGCGACCAACAGCCGCATGAACGGCCGCGAAAAGCTGCCGTGCCCCCAGAGGCGGATGACACCCGCGGGCGCCGGTGCCGGCTGGAAGGACGGCAACGACGCGACCACCTGCTGCGCGTAGGCCGAGGCGTTGCGCCCTTCGTCTGCGCCGGCGATTGCCACCAGGCCGGCGAGGAGGGAGGACGCAAGCACGCGGCCGATACCGGCGAGGCTCATGGCGCCGGGTGCGTTGCGCTCAGTCCAGCTTCTTCAGCTGTTCCTTCAGGGCCTCGGCGTTGAGCGGATAATAGTAGCCGACGCGCGCCATGATCTCCTGGCCCTCGCGGCTCAGGACGAAGCGCATGAACTCGCGCACCTTCGGGTCGAGCGGCTGGCCGGGCGCCTTGTTGATGTAGAAGAAGGCGTCGCGGATGAGCGGGTAGCTGCGGTTGGCCACATTGTCGGGCGTGAGCGCGTAGGCCGGGCCGCCCTTCTTCCGCGAGATGCGCAGGACCTTCACGTTCGGGTAATCCTTCACGTGCATCAGGCCGGCGATGCCGATGGCGAACTTGTTGGTCGAGAGATCCTCGAGCGGCCGCTCGCTGGCCACCGCGGCACCGTCGGCGTCAGGCGTGGCCTGCTTGGCCTCGACGTATTGGCGGAAGTTGGGGTTCCACTTGTCCGACCAGTGAAACCAGTTGCGCTCGATCGCGATCTCGAAGCCCGGCGCGATGTAGCCGAAGGTCGAGATCTCCTTGCCGGCGAACTCGCCCTTGAGGCCGAGCTGGTCCCAGGTGCGGATGTTGGAGTCGGCGGTGCGGGCGTATTTGGCGGTGTAGAGGTAGTTGCCCTTCACCAGCTCCCAGCCGCCCGTGCGCTCGGAACCGAAGACCCGCTCAAGCTCCTCGACTGAGATCTCCTCGAGGGGGTTGTCCTTGTTGACGACGATGGCCCAGGCCCAGAGCGACCCGCGCTTCTCGGAGCCGCCGGTGGCGACCGAGAGTTCCGTCGGCATGTAGCCGAAGGTGTCGAAGAACGGCATCTGGTCGGTGATCTTGGCGTCGTCGCCCATCGGGGCCACATCGGAGATGCCGCAGTAGAGGCCGGCGATGCCGCCCTCGCTGCTGGTCATGATGTTGACCGAGGTGCGGGCCTCGGGGTGGAACTTCATGAAGCCCTCGGCGAGCTGGGCGGTGGCATTCTTGAGCTCGCTGCCGAAGATGCGCAGCGCGCCGATGATCTTCACCTCGGGCTTGTAGGGCGGCAGGTCGCTCAGGTCGGGCGGGGGCAGCTCGGTGTAACTGGCAATGGTGCCGAAGCCGTCCCGGCGGAGCGTGTCCTTGATCTTGTCGAACTGGTTGTAGGTCGGCGTCGCGGCGGCGACCTTCTCACGGAGGCTGTTCTTGACCGCGACGACGGCGTTCAGGGCGACGGGGTCGCGGTATTCGAGGAGGTTGAAGGCCATCGCCTGACCGGTCTCGCCGCGCTCGAGGTAGGCGGTGTAGCGCACGAGGTGCTTGGTGCCGCGCATCGCCTCGTAGAGCGGGTGAACGTAGCCGTCGACGAACTCGCGGAAGCGGGCCGCGGGCACGATGGGCGTGTAGGCGTTGACGATGAAGACGGAGCGGTTGGAGTCGCGCGGCGAAAGCTCGCCGTGGGCCAGCGCGTCGGCCTGGTGGACGATGAGGCCGGCGGGCAGCGCGGGCGCCGCCTCCTTCTGCCACGCCTCGTAGGAGCCTTCGCTCAGGAACTCGAGCACCACGAACGCGCCGAACTGCGCCTTGCGGTCGGGCGCGTCGGCCTTCTCCGGGCGGCCCTGCGTGAGGAAGAGCACATTGGAGACCTGGCCCGACTGGCGCCATTTCGACAGCAGCTCGGGCAGGCCGGCCGGGGCGGGTGTCCCGGCGGGCGTGCGGATGAGGACGTTGGTCGGGGCGGCTTGCGCCGGGAGGGCCGACAGGCCGAGGGCCAGCAAGGCGGCCAGCAAGGTCAGCGGGCGAAACAGGGATAAGGGGCTAATTTTCATGGGAGAATTGGCGTGGAGCCGGGGATTCGGGCGGGAGTCCGCCCGAGGGGTGAAGCAACGCGACGACAGTGCCGGGACGGGGTTAAGCCATTCTGAAGCGTGGCTTAAAATTAATTCACCCGCCGCCGCGGCGCTAGCGCAGGATCGCCCCGGCCTTGCTCCGGTCGAACTCGCCGTCCCAGCGGGCGAGGATGAGCGTGGCGACGGCGTTGCCGATGAAGTTGGTGATGGCGCGCGCGCCGGACATGAAGCGGTCGACGCCGAGAATGAGCGCCATGCCCGTCACCGGCACCTTGCCGGTCGAGGCCAGCGTCGCCGCCAGGACGATGAAGCCGCTGCCGGTCACGCCCGCCGCGCCTTTCGAGGTGATCAGCAGCACGACCAGCAGACCGAGCTGGCCGGCAAGGGTCAGCGGCGTGTCCGTCGCCTGCGCGATGAAAAGCGCGGCGAGTGTCAGGTAGATGCAGGTGCCGTCGAGGTTGAACGAGTAGCCCGCCGGCACCACGAGGCCGACGACTGAGCGGGCGCAGCCGATGTTCTCCAGCTTGGCCATCAGGCCGGGGAGCGCCGCCTCGGACGAGGAGGTGCCGAGGACGATGAGCAGTTCCTCGCGGAGATAGCGCAGGATCTTCCAGAGGCTGAAGCCACCCAGCCGGGCGATGGCGCCGAGGACAAAGGTGATGAAGAGCCCGCAGGTCAGGAAGACGCAGCCCAGCAGCTTCCCCATGGCCGCCAGCGAGCCGAGGCCGTATTTGCCGATGGTGAAGGCCATGGCGCCGAAGGCGGCCAGCGGCGCGAGGTAGGTCACGATCGTGACGATGCTGAAAAACATGCGCGCCACCTCATGCAGCAGGGTGGTGACGGGCCGGGCGTGCTCGCCCAACCGGGCGAGGGCGAAGCCCGACAGCAGGGCGATGAGCAGCACCTGCAGGATCTCCCCGTCGACAAAGGCCGAGGCGAAGGTGTTCGGGATGATGTGCAGCAGCGAGTCGACCAACCCCGTGGCCTGCGCCGCCCCGATGTAGGGGGCGACGGACTTGGCATCGAGCGCGGCCACGTTGGCGTGGACGCCGTCGCCCGGCGTGAGGACGTTGGCGACCACGAGGCCGATGATCAGCGCCAGCGTCGTCACGACCTCGAAATAAAGCAGCGCCATCCCGCCCACGCGGCCGACCTTCTTCATGTCGCCCATGCCCGAGATGCCGGCGACCACCGTCGTGAAGATGATGGGAGCGATCAGCATCTTGATCAGCTTGATGAAGCCGTCGCCCAACGGCTTGAGCGGCACGGCCCACTCCGGCGCGAACTGGCCGAGCAGCACGCCCAGCACGATGGCCACCAGCACCTGGCCGAAAAGACTGGAGAGAAAACGTTTCATGGTCGCGTCAGGCCGGAGCCGGGGTTGCGGGGAGGAGGCAGTGCCGTAATGACAAGGATTCGGCGGGAGTCGAGCGCGGGAGGGTCACTTGATGGCCTTCATCGCCGTTTCGACAAAGGTGTTGTCGTAGGTCATCTCCGGCCGGACCTTGCCGCTCTGCGCGGCCTGCCGGCGATATTTGCCCTCCGGGCTCTCGTCAAAGTTCGTGTGGAAAAGGATCTCGCACTCGAACTTCGCCGCGGACGGCGGGATCGAGTAGTCGCCGTGCGCCATGCCGGGCTGGATTTTCGCGATCTCGTCGATCTTGCCCTTCTTGTAGTCGGCCCAGAGGTCGTTGTTCATGTCGGGCGCGAAATAGCCGGCCGGCAGGTGGGCGACGATCTCCTCCGCGGTGTGCGAATTGATGTAGCGCATCGTGCGGACAAAAACGTTGACGAGCCGCTGCACGCGGTCGGGGTGCGCCTTGATATAGGCCGGCGCCAGGTAAAGGCAGCGGGCGGGCCAGACCTCGCCGAGCGCCCGGCGCGTGCCCTCGCCCGTGGCCAGATCATAGAGCGGAGTGACCAGCTTCGTTGCCATCAGGCCGGTCGTTGCCGGCTCCATGCTGGAGACGACGTCGACCTGGTCGGCCTGGAGGGCCTTGATGAGCAGGGGCAGCTTGGCGGTCCATTCGCCCGGCGCGGGAGTGTAACTGCCCGGGGGCAAACCGGCCCGAGCGATGACCGTATCCGTCACGTAACGCTTGGTGGAGAAACCGTCGGAGTCGGCGATCGTGCGGCCCTTGAAGTCAGCGGCCGACTTGATCCGGTCCTTCAGCCGGTTCGCCACGGAGATCGTCAGGTGCGGGCTGTCCTCGATCAGGAAGACGGCCTGCGCGGGCTGGCCGTTGCCGATGCCGAAGACGACGCGCTGATACCAGCAGATCTCGGCGTCGATCGTGCCGTCGTTGAGCAGCTCGGTGGAATAGAAATCCTCGTCGCGGTAGTTCATGACGTTGACGTATTCCACGTCGATGCCCTCCTGCTCGAAGTAGCCGAGGCCCTTCGCCAGCTCGGGCACGAGGTGGCCGATGCCGGGCATCGGCGCGAGTTTGATCCTGATCCTTTCAGGGCCGGCGGCGGGCAACGCGGGGGCGAGAACGGCGCTCACCAGGAGCACCGCAGCAAGAAGACGGAGGGGCAATTTCATGACGGTGGTGGATGGATGGAAGCGACTCAGGGGCGGGCCGGTGCCGGCTGGGACGCTCGCGCGAGGACGGCAAGCTGGGCGCGAGCGAGATCGGCGGTGAGCGGAAGATAACCGCCCTCGCGGGCCACGTCCTGCTGGCCCTGGCGACTGAGAATATAGCGGAGAAATTCCCGGACCTTCGGGTCAACTTTCGGGTCGGCCGGATCGCCGCTGGGTTGGTCGGGCGCGAAGCAGATGTAGACGAGGCGCGACAGCGGGTAGCTGCGGTCGGCAACCGTGGCCTTGGTCGGCACGACGTAGGGCCCCGCCTCGGTCTCGGCAAGGGCCAGCGCTTTCGTTTGCGCCGTCTGATAGCATGCGCCGGTGTAGGCGATGCCAAGAGGATCCCTTGTCAGCGCCTCCATCATGGCCGGGCGGTCGGCGTATTCATGCAAGCCCTCCGCCCAGGTGTCGGCGCCACCCATGACCCGCGCCTGAAAGAAAGTCTGGCCGCCGGGATAGACTCCGGGCGGGCCGTAGAGATGGATCGGTTTGTCCGCCCACTTGCCGGTCAGGCCGAGCTGCCCCCAGGTGCGGATGTTCCTCTCCGGGCCGCGGGCGGCCTCCTTGCTCCAGTTAAGTCCCTTCCAGCCGCCGGTGCGCTGCGCGCCGTAGATGCCGTCCAGCTGGCCGAGCGTGAGCTTGGCCAGGGGATTGTCGCGGTGGACAAACACCGTCAGCGCGAAAGTCTTGCCCGGCACGTCGAAACTGCCCGTCGCCACGGCGATCTCCATCGGCACCATCAGCGAGCGACGGTAGATCCCGTAATACTCGTAGGTGAAGATCTGTCGGCCCATCAGCGCGAGGTCGGCGACATTCTCGAACAGGCCGAAGGGCGCGGATGCCGTCCCCCTCAGGCTGTCGGTGAAATAAATCCCGGGCTGGTATCGGCGGAAACCTTCCTCCCAGTTTTTCATGAGCGCGGCCATGTGTCCGTTGCCCCAGCTGCGCAGCATGCCCGCGACCTGCTGGTCCGGCACGTAGTCCGGCAGCGCCCGCGTGTCCGCGGCCGGCGCAGCGCCGGCCAGGCCGACCAGGAGAAGGCAGATGGTTCCCGCGCGCTTCATTCCAGTTTGGCGAGCTGCTCGCGGGCGGCCTCGGGGGTGAGCGGGATGAACATGCCGTCATCGATCACCGCCTGCTGGCCCTCGCGGCTCAACACATAGGCGAGGAATTCCTTCAGCCGCGGCGACACCGGCTGGCCGGGCGGACGGTTCAGGTAAATGTAGACGGCCGTCACGAGCGGATAGCTGCGGTCGTGGAAGGTGTCGCGCGTCGGGGGCACGAACGGACCGCCGGCCCCGGCCGCCAGCGGCAGGGGCTTCACCCCGGGGTTCTTCTCCACCACGCGCATGAAGCTGAAGCCGATCGCATAGCGGTCTTCCGCCACGCTGCCGACGATCTGCGCGTCGGCGGGAATCTCCGCCCCGCCGCGCACCAGTTCTTGGATGGCGGGGTTCCATTTGTCGCCGCCCTTGAAGACCACCTTCTGGATGAGGCCCGACCAGCCACTGAGTGTGGCGTCGATGCCGAAAATATGGATGGGCTGGTCCGCCCACTCGCCGGTCAGGCCGAGCTGGCCCCAGGTGCGGATGTTCTTCTCCGGGCCGCGGGCGGCGGCCGCGGACCACTTCGTCCCATCCCAGCCGCCGGTGCGCTCCGCGCCGAAGATGCCGTCGAGCTGGTCGACCGTGAGGCCGGCGAGCGGGTTGTCCTTGTTCACGAAGACGATCGCACCCGGTGTGTTGCCCTTGCGCTGGTTGAAGCCGCCGGTGGCGAACATGATCTCGAGCGGCGGGTAGCCGTAGATGCCCTCGAAGGCCTTGAGGTCCGAGCGCCAGGCGTCGTGGCCCGTCACGGCGAAGTCCGCGGTGCCCGCGCAGAGCCCGCTGAACCAGGCCGGCACGGTGTATTCGGAATAGCGCACGAGCGGGTGCAGCTTCAGGAAGCCGTCCTCCCAGAGATGCACCAGGTGCTGCGTGAGCTCCGTGTCATGGATGCGGACCACGCCGTGGACATTCGGCGTGCCCGCTGCGTAAGCCGGGAGAGGAGCGTCCGCCCTCGCCCCTGCAACGCCGCAAACGAGCGCCACGAGGCCAAAAAAAAGGTGAAGACGGCGGGACATGGGGTAGGACTGAACTGAGCGAAGGCGGCCCGGGGGGATACGGGGTGACTACCGGAGAATGCCGGAAGTTTCTGAACGCGGCATGAAGCCACGCTTAATGTTTGTTTAGGGAAACAATCCGGCCAAAAAAAACGGCCGCCGGGATCCGGCGGCCGTGAGAGGGAAAAACGCGCGCGCTCAGAACTTCAGGCCGACCGAGAACGTGATCTTGCGCTGCTCGCCGATGTTGAGCGTCGTGGCGCTCTGGGCGGAGGAGATGTAGCGCTTGTCCATCAGGTTCTGGATGTTCACGGCGAAGTCGTAGCGCTTCCACTTGTAATAGATGGAGGAGTCCACGCGGGTCCACGCCGGGAGCTTGTAGTAGAGCGCCGTCGTCGGGTCGCCGGCCCAGGCGTCGCCAACGTAGATCACACCGGTGCCGAAGCCGAGGCCCTTGAGCGGGCCGTGCGGGATGTTGTAGCGGGTCCAGACGTTGCCGGTGCTGCGCGGGGCGTTGGCCAGGTCCTGGCCGACCGAGAAGGGGTTGGTGAGGGACGCGGTGATCTGCGCCTTGGAGTAGGCGTAGCCGGTCTGGATCTGCCAGTTGGGCAGGGGCTGCCATTGCAGTTCGACCTCGACACCCTTGCTCTTCTGCTGGCCGTCGAGGCGGGAGATGGCCTGGCCGACCGTGGCGTTGCCGGTGTTGACGGTGAAGTTCGTGCCGGAGGGGACGACAACATTGGTGCGGGTGATCTCGTAGCCGGCGACCGTGACGTTCACGTTCTTGCTCGGCGACTGGAACTTGATGCCCGCCTCATACTGCTCGCCAGTCTCCGGGGGGAAGTTGGAGTTGCCGTTGGCATCGTAGGCGATGGTCGTCTGCGGCTTGATCGACTGGCTCCAGCTCACGTAGGGCGAGATGGACGGCGTGGCGTCGAACACGATGCCGGCCTGCTTGGTATAGGGGCTGATCTGCGTGTTGAACGTCGTGGTCGTGGGCTTCAGCAGGTCGAGCCCGTGGACCTTCTGGAGATCGTGGCGCACGCCGAGGGAGACGTGCAACCGGTCGCCGATCTTGATCTGGTCGGAGACATACTCGCCGAGGGCGGTCTGCCAGGTGACCTGGTTCGTCGCGCCGGTGCCGTCGGCCGGATAAACGACCTGGTCGATGATGGGATTGATCAGGGTGATGGCCTGGGCCGCCGTGACGTTCGGGCCGAAGGCGATGCGCTGGTTGTAGAAGGCCTCGCCGCCACCGCCCACGCCGACCATGAAGGTGTTCTTGAAGCTCTCGGGCCCGAACATCCGGTAGATGTTCGCGTCGGCGAAGTCGTAGCGGTGGCCGTTCTTCACGTTGTTGTATTGCCGGCGGAGCAGGGAGGTCGGCACGGCATACTTGGACGTCGGCGAATAGACGTTGGCGTTGTTGACGGTGAACTCGCGGACCTGGTCGACGTGCCACACGGCGCGCGACTGGATGCGCAGCGTCCAGGCGCCAAGCTGCGTGTGGAAGAAGGTGGACAGGGCCGCGCCGCGATCATGGGCCCGGTCGGCCGAGTCGTTATACATCGTGTTCAGCGGGGCCGTATACCAGGTGGCGGTCGGACCGTAGGCGATGGTGGAGGTGGCGACGCCGCCGATCGGAACCGTGATCGGCGTGGTGCCGTTGAAGATCGGGATCACACCGTCGTCCTGCCGGCGGTTGTCCTGGCTGCTCTCCACCTTCACGGTGAAATAGGTGTCCGCGCTCCACTTGTAGGTCAGGGACGGATAGAGGGAGAAAGCCCGGTCATAGTTGCCCGGACGGGAGGAAGGCGACTGGGCCCCGTCCGCCACGAGGCGGTAGAAGAGCCCCTTGACGCCCGGGACCGGGCCGGTCGTGTCGATGCTGATGTCCTTCGTGATCTCGGAGCCGAAGTTGGTGAACTCGCCGGCATAGAAGCCGGTGGTGACGCGCAGGTAGGTCTGCTGAACTTCCTTCGGGTTCTTGGTGACGATGTTCAGGAGGCCGCCGGGATTCATCTGGCCGTAGAGGACGCCGTTCGGGCCCTTGAGGAACTCGAGGCTGTCCACATCGGCGGCGCTGGTGGCGGCCTTCTTCAGCGTCGCGCCCATGAGGCCGTCATACTGGATGTTCTGGGTGTAGCTGCCGGTGTTCGGAAAGCCGCGGAAGGAAAAGCCGTTGATGTTACCCTGCGACTGCGTGGCACCCACGACGTAGTTGAAGACATCGGTCAGCGCCACGGCGTTGCGGTCCGTGATCGCCGTCGAGTTCATGATCGAGAGCGAGGAGGGCAGCTCCTTCAGGTCCATCGGGACCTTGCTCGCCATGGACGAGGTCTGGGCGTGGTAGGTGTCGATCGTCGCGCTCACCGTGAAGGTGTCGAGCTGGACGATGTCATCACTGGCGGGCTTGGCGGTGCTATCGACGGGCTTGACGGCATCCTGCTCCTGGGCGAGGACGCGACCGACGGGGAGAATCAGGCTGAGCGCGAGTGTGGCGCACATCAGCGAGGGCAAGCGGGAACGGGTGAGGGTATTCATGAGTAGCTAGGGTGACGGTAACTGCGGGGTGCAGGTCGGGGTGACGGTGAGACTGTGCGCCACGTGGCTAAAGATAAACTGAAGATTGGCTTAATTTTCCTTCAGGAATGTTGCGTCCGCCGACGAGCCGCGTCTCCCGTGACGCGTCGCGAACGATATAACACTTGCCATGCGCGCGCCCGGCTCGCCACAACACGCGAAGATGAATGAGCCGACCACGAGCCGCACCTTCAGCAAGGACCAACCCTTTCCCGCGCGGCTGCGCGAGAACCGCCTGCTCAACAAGCCGGGCTCCCACAAGGAGACGAGGCACCTGGTCGTGGATCTCGGCGACAGCGGGATCAGCTACAAGGCCGGCGACTCCCTCGGCGTGTTCCCGACCAACCGGTCCTCCGAGGTGGACGAGTTGCTCGCGCGCCTCGGCGCCGCCGGCACCGAGCCGGTCTCGCCGGCGATGCTCAAGCTGGCCGCGCCGGTCACCCTGCGCGAGGCGCTCACCAGCCGGCTGGCGCTCGCCAAACCCACGCGGAAGATCATCGAGACGCTGGCCGCCCGGGCCGCGGACCCCGCCGAGCGGGACCGTCTTGCCGGCCTGCTCGCGCCCGAGGCGAAGGACCAGTTGGCCGGTTACCTGGAGGACCGCGAGTTCGTCGACCTCCTCGCCGAGTTTCCCAGCGCAAAGGTGACGCCACAGGAATTCGTGGACCACCTCCGCAAGCTCATGCCACGGCTCTATTCCATCGCCTCATCGGCCGCCGTGTTCCCGCGCGAGGTGCACCTCACGGTGGCCGTGGTCCGCTACGAGACCAACCGCCGCTCGCGCGTCGGCGTCTGCAGCACCTTCCTCGCCGACCGCATCGAGTCCGGCACGACGCCCGTGCCGGTGTTCGTCTCGCACTCCCACTTCGGCGTGCCGGAGGACGGCGCGAAGGACGTCATCATGATCGGGCCCGGCACCGGCGTGGCGCCCTTCCGCGCCTTCGTGCAGGAGCGCGCAGCCGCGAAGGCGACCGGCCGCAACTGGCTCTTCTACGGCGACCAGCACCGGGCGACCGACTACCTCTATGGCGAGGAATGGGAGGCCCACCTCGCGTCCGGCGCGCTCACGCGCGTCGACCTGGCCTTCTCCCGCGACCAGCTGCTCAAGGTCTACGTGCAGGACCGCATGCGCGAGAACGCCGCGGAGCTGTGGAGCTGGATCCGGGGCGGCGCGTGCTTTTACGTGTGCGGCGACGCCAAGCGCATGGCCAAGGATGTGGACGTCGCCCTACACGAGGTGATCGCCCAGCAGGGCGGCCTGGACGCCGCCCAAGCCGCGGAATACGTGAAGCAGATGAAGAAGGACAAGCGCTACCAGCGGGACGTGTATTGAAGCCAGCCCGGGCTCCACCGGAAAATTCAGTTACGATTCAGGCTGCGTTAAGCGAAGCGGTCCAGTCTCGGGCCATCATCAGGTTCCCCCGCCGTTCGTTTCCCCTCGAACGACGGAACCGCCCCACCCCGGCCGACCCCACCCCACGGCAGTGAATCCGCTGTTTCCCGTCTCCGAGCCCACGCCCAGCGCCGAGCAGACCCGCTGGTTCGTGGCGGAGGTTCACCCGCACGCCTCGGCCCTGAAGTCGTGGCTGCGCGCGCGTTTTCCCCGGCTGCCGGACGTGGAGGACATCGCCCAGCTGGCCTTCCTGCGCCTCTGGCGCCGGCAGAGCCGGCCGGACAGCGAGCGGCCGAAGTCGCCCAAGGCCGTGCTGTTCGCGATCGCGCGCAACGCCGCCATCGACCAGGTGCGCCATCATGCGGTGACCCGCACGGATCCTGTCGCGGAAACCGGGCTCCTGCACGTCTTAGATGAGGGGCCTGATCTGGTGGAAACCGTCAGCGCGCGGCAGGAACTCGAGTTCCTCGCCGAGGCGCTGCGCGGCCTGCCCACCCGCTGCCGCCAGGTCGTCACACTCGCCAAAATCTATGGTCTTACGGAAAAGCAGGTCGCCGAAAAGCTCGGCATCTCCGAAAACACCGTCCGCACCCACGTGGTCCGCGGCATGGAACGCTGCACGGAATACCTGCGCCAGCACGGCGTGAGGAGGGAAGCATGAGCGCCCCCGATCACCCGTCCGTCGCGCCGGATGCCGCCGCCCAGGCCCGGCAGCGGCGCGCCGCGGAGTGGCTCGCCCTCCGGCAGGCGCGGCCGCTGACCGCCGCCGAGGAGGCCGGCCTGGCCGCGTGGCTTGCCGCCGACCCGCGGCACGAGGCGATGCTGGCGGAGGTCGAAACCGCCTACCGCACCTTCGACCGGCTGGCGTTTTATCCGCGCCCACCCGACGGGCCGATCGACCCCGACCTCCTGGTGCGCCGGAGGCGACCCGCCTTGGCTCCCGCCTTGCTCGCGGCGGCGGCCGCCGCTGCCGTCGCCGCGATCCTCTGGTGGAAGGCCCCCACCGCTCCGGCGACGACACCCGCGACGGTGGTCACGGCGGGCGCGCGTTTCCTGCGCCTGCCGGACGGCTCCAAGGTCGAGCTGAATTCCGGCAGCGAAGTGGCCGAGCATTTCACCGCCACCGAACGCCGCATCCGGCTCGTGCGCGGCGAGGCCCATTTCGACGTGGCGAAAAACCCGCTGCGCCCGTTCATCGTCGAGGCGGACAGCGTCGCGGTGCGCGCCGTCGGCACCGCCTTCGACGTGCGCCTCGGCGCCACCGCCGTGGACGTGCTGGTGACCGAGGGCAAGGTGGGCGTCACTACCGCGGCCGGCCGCCCGCCGGCGATCGGCGGGGCGCCCCGGGATGCCGCGACCCCGGCCGCGCTCGGCCCGGGCTTGATTCTCGTCGCCGGGCAACGGACCGAGGTGCCCACCGTTCCCGCCAAGACGGATCAGCCGCCGCTGGTCGTCGAGGACTTGAGCCAGCACCAGATAGACCGCGCCCTGGCCTGGCAAAGCAGCCGTCTGGTCTTCGACGCCATGCCGCTGTCGGAAGTCATCGCCCGGTTCAACCGCGCCGCGGCCGAACAGGACGGCCCGCACGCCGTGCACCTCACCGTCGCCGGCGGCGACCTGGGCAACATGCGCATCAGCGGGCGCGTCCGTTACGACAGCGCGGACAATTTCGTGGAAGTCCTCGAGGATGATTTCGGCGTCACGGCCGAACGCCACGGCTCCGAGATCATCCTGCGCCGCGCGCGTTGAAGGAATTGTTGTCACTGCGCGCGGCGGGTTCGCGCGTCTCAAGTAAGACAGCGGCCGCCTGCACCTCGCGACGTCCCTGCCCCAAAACCCCATGTCCTACCACACCTCGCTTAAGCATGTCCTCGGCAAGGCCGCCGCCTTCCTCTGCCTTGCCTCGCTCCCGTTCCTGTCCGCCCGGGCCGCCGAACCCGCCGCGCGCTCCTTCGACCTGCCCGCCGACGACGCAGCCGTGTCCCTGAAGTCCTTCGCCGAGCAGTCCGGCCAGGAGATCGTCTACTCGCCCGACGTGGTGAAGGGCACGACGACGAACGCCGTGAAGGGTGAGTTCACCCCGAAGGACGCGCTCGACCGGATGCTGGCCGGCACACCGCTGGCCGCGGCCAGTTCCAAAGGCGGCCTGCTCGCCGTCGTAAAGGCCGCCGACCCAAAAGACCAAAGGGCGGCGCCGACCGTGGCCCCGAGCGTCCGCCCGGCCAAGGATGAAACCGTCCAGCTGGCGAAGTTCGTGGTGACCGGATCCAACATCCCGCAGGCGGCCGACGAGTCGGACATTCCCGTGACCGTGCTCGGCCAGCAAAAGCTGCAGTCGACCGGCCTGAACGCGAACCTGCTCGAGGTGCTCCGCAAGAGCATCCCTGCCTTCAGCGGACGCAGCAACGCCGGCAGCACGAACGCCACCAACACCAACCAGAACACGGCCGGCGGCTCCCAGATCGCGCTCCGCAACCTGGACACGCTCGTCCTCCTCAACGGCCGGCGCCTTGCCACCAGCGGCATCAACGGCAACGGCGGCAAGAGCTTCGTCGACGTCAACCAGATCCCGACCGCCGCCATCGAGCGCATCGAGGTGCTGACGGACGGCGCGTCCGCCATCTACGGCTCCGACGCGATCGGCGGTGTGATCAACATCATCCTGAAGTCCAACTACAATGGCGGCGACCTCGGCGCACGCTATGCCTTCACGACCAACACGGGCCACTACTCCGAGCGCTCCGGCTACCTCGTCGCCGGCGTGGCCAACGATCAGGTGCAACTCACCGCCACGTTCAGCAAGTCGAAGACCGACCCGCTCTGGCAGAACCAGCGGTCTTTCATCAACCCGAACCTGAAGTCCGGCACGACCTTCCCCGGCTTCGTCAGCGGCGCCTACCTGAACCCGACGCTGTCCTCGCCCTCGGCGAGCAACCCGACCGGGACGGCCGCCACGGCCGCGAACCTGGCCGCGCTGGTCGCCAACGGCACCTATGTCGCCGCCGGCGACCCCTCGATCCCGCTCTTCAACGCCGCGCCCTACCAGACCATCCTGCTGCAATCGACCCAGCTCGCGGCCATCGTCAACGGCTCGGCGGAGCTGATCGGCAAGAAGCTGGTCCTGTTCGGCGACTACGAGCACTCGGAGGACAACAGCTTCAACCAGACCTCCGGTTTCCTCGGCAACCTCCGCAGCGTCACCGTGCCCGCCGGCTCGCCCTTCAACCCGACCACCGGGGCCGTCGCCGGCGTCATCATGGGCACGACCGACACGCCGATCCAGACCTTCAACTACGGCAACGGCAACCGCTTCACCGTCGGCTTCCGCGGCGAGCTCACGCCCGACTGGAACTGGGAGGGCGGCTACACCTATTCCGACAACAAGCTCCAGCAGCAGCTGACCAACGAGGTCTACGTGCCCAACGTCGCCGCCGCCATCGCAGGAGGTTTCAACTCCGCCGGCACCGCCACCGCCGGCGGCGCCTACAGCAAGGTGATCTCGCTGACCTCGCCCGGCACCACGGTCATCCAGCCCGCGCTCGATCCCTTCGCCCGGTCGGGTGTCAATCCCCTCGCCCTGGCCAACGTCTACGGCACCGAGGTCATCAACACCGAGAGCGTGCTTGAGTCCTGGGACCTGAAGGTCGTCGGCACGCCCTTCTCCCTGCCCGCCGGCAAGGTCGGGGTCGCGGCCGGCGCGGCGACCCGCACGGAGAAACTCGTCGGCATTCCCGACCAGAACTCCTACAACCTGAGCACCGCCCCCACGCTGCACAACTGGGGCCCGGGCGTCTTCTTCGATCCCTTCTCCAAGAAGCGGCGCATCACCTCCGTGTTCGCCGAGGTGCGCGCACCGCTCCTCAGCGCGGCGCAGGGCGTCCCGCTGCTCCACGCCCTCGATATCTCCCTGGCCGGCCGTGACGAGAAATACAGCGATGCGGGCAAGTCCAACGTCCCGAAGCTCGGCCTCCGCTGGCAGCCCCTCGACGAGCAGTTCACGGTGCGCTTCACCTACTCGAAGTCCTTCACCGCCCCGACCCTCTACCAGGAATACGGCCCGCCCTCCGCCGCGCTCACCACCGCCGACCTGTTCTTCAACAACCTCACGCTGAACGGCACGCTGATCGGCGACCCCCGCCTCAAGGGCATCACCTACTTCTCCGGCAACGGCAACAACCCCGCCCTGCAGCCCAGCACGGCCCAGTCGCGCTCGCTCGGCTTCGCCTTCTCACCGAAGGCGGTCAAGGGCCTGAGCCTGACCGTGGACTACGCCAACGTCACCCAGAACGGCCTGGGCGCGGGCATCGGCGCCTCGACGATCGTGCAGAGCGTCAACGCCCTCGGCTCCGCCTCGCCCTACTTCAGCGCCCTGACCATCGGCGGCTTCCCCGGCAACCCCGGCACCTCGCAGACCCTCGTGACCGCGCCGCAGGGGCTCTACAACTACATCGTCGGCGGCAGCTACGCGAACGACATCTACATCCTCGATCACTTCGTCAACTCGGGCATGGTCCACATCGAGGCCGTCGACTTCAACCTCGCCTATGACCTGCCGACCACCGCCTACGGCCGGTTCGCCTTCAACGTGGCCGGGACCTACCTGCGGCACTTCGAGGTGCAGGATCTCCCGGGCGCGGTCATCTACGAGGACGCCGGCTACTCCACCAACGGCAAGACCATGAGCGGCACGCTGCCGCACCTGCGGCTCTACAACACCGTCGAGTGGTCGCACAACGGCTGGGGCGCCGTGCTGGGCAACAGTTACTTCGGCTCGACCGGAGACATCGGCAGCGGCGCCATCCCCTCCGTCTACCTGCAGACCAACGCCCCCTCCACGGTCGCCTCCTACACGACCTGGGATGCACAGCTGTCCTACACCTTCGACCAGGAATCGGGCGGCCGGCTCTGGAGCATGCTGAAGGGCATGAAGCTTTCCTTCGGGGCCAACAACCTCGCCAACAAGATGCCGCCGCTCGCGCCCCGCTCGAATCCCGCGGGTTCCAACAACAACAACGTGGACGTCTCCACCTACTCGCCCATCGGCCGGCTCTGGTTCATCTCGGCTGACGTCAAATTCTGAGTCAGCCGCGTAGCTGGGTAACAGGCCGGAGGCCGCCGGGGCGGCCTCCGGTTTCCCGCCCGCCCGGATAAACGAGATTTAATAAACGATTCAGCTTCGGTTCATGGGTTGGATGCATGATCACGTCCTGCCCCCGCAAAACACCCCGCTCCGGTCCGCCCTGTCCCCAATCCATTCCATGAAAACATCCCCTCGCCTCGCGTTCCTCTCCTCCCTCGCCCTCGGCCTCTCCGCCTTCGGCGCCGACACCGCCCCGGACCCGTCCTGGCGCAAGCCCGGCGAAAACCACATCGTCGCCCAGCAGTTCGTGAACGACCTGATGGCCAAATATCCCGAGCTGGTCGTCGTCGGCCTCCACGCCACGGTGCCGGGCGCCAAGGAGGAGACCATGATCGCCACCAACCTCGACCGCGTCGGCAAGGTGGACGACGACGACGACATCGCTGTCGCGAACGAGCACAAGACGATCCTCGCCCCGAACATGAAGGACCCGCACAAGTTCGAGGTGCAGGTGCCGCTCAAGGACACCGCGGGCAATTTCCTCGGCGCCTCCTGCGGGCTCGTCTTCAAATACAACGCCGGCGACGACGAGGTGCAGCTCCACATCAAGGCCCTGGCCATCCGCGACGAACTCGCAAAGAAAACCCCGAACCTCGCCACCCTCCTCAAGCCGGCGATGTGAGATTACCCTCCCCTATCCCCACTCCGACTCCATCCATGATCGCTCCCTCTCTCCGTCCCTGCTCCCGGCTGGCCGCCCTGGTCGCCGGCTCCTGCCTGCTGCTCGGCGCGGCCCACGCCGCCGGCGGGAATCCGCCCCTCGTGCCCGCCGCCTCCGTCAAGATCCCCGGCTCCCCGGGCAAGTTCGATTTCCTCGAGGTCGACGCCAGGAACCACCGCCTGCTCGCCGCCCATGAAAAGGACGGGACCGCCGATTTCATCGATCTGCCGTCCGGCACCGTGCTCGCCCGCCTCAAGACCGGCCCGACAGTCGGCATCACGGTCAACACCGCCGGCGACACCTACTACGCCAGCGTGCAGGACGACAAGCGCGTCGCCATCATCGACGCCAGGACGCTGCAGGAAACCGGCTCGATCGCCATGCCCGGCGAGACCGACGCGATCCTCTACGACGCGAAGGACCGGCGGGTCTACGTGACGAACGACAACGGCAAATACCTCTGGGCCCTCGATCCCGCCGCCGGCAAGGTCGTCGCCGCGATCGATATCCCGGGCGAACCCGAGTGCATGGCCCATGACGCCGCCACCGACCGGATTTACCTCAACATCAAGAATCTGAACGAGGTCGCCGTCATCGACACCAAGACGAACACGGTCGTCATGACCTGGCCGGTCGCCCCGGCCACCGGCCCGCACGGTCTGGCCTTCGACGCGGCGGCGGGCCGCATCTATGTCTCCGGTGACAACGGCCTCCTCGTCGCCCTCGACACGAAGACCGGCCAGTTTATCGCCTCGGCCGAGATCACGCCCAAGGTCGACCAGATCGCCTTCGACGCCGGCACCAAGCGCATCTTCTGCGCCGGACCGGGCCACCTGTCCGTCGTGGCGGCCACGCCCGACGGCGTGACGTTCCTCGGCAACGTCGCCAGCGCCGACACAGCCAAGAACGTCGCCGTCGATCCCGCCACGCACCGGGTGTGGACGACCTACACCGACGGCACCGATTCCTTCGCGAAGTCCTGGTCGCAGCCCTGAACCGTCGCGAACTCATCATGATCACAACCGGGGCCGCAGGGCTCCGGTTTTTTTGCGACCGGCCGGCTGCGGGGCCTGCCCGCCCCTCACATCCGCGCCGCGGCACCGCCCGCCGTCCGGACGGATGAGCCGGGCCGCAGCGAATATTGTCCGTCGAGCACGACGGTCTCGCCTTCGGCCAGCCCGTTGTCGATCACGGCCACGCCGTTTTCGACCTGCGCCACCTTCACCCGGCGCAGTTCCGCGGTGAGATCGGCCCGGACGACGTAGACAAAATAACCATCGGAGCCATGCTGGACGGCGGCGGCCGGGACGGTCAGCGCGGCCGAACGCGTCTCGGTCAGGAGCCGGAGGTTGACGAACTGTCCCGGCCAAAGGGCCAGCTGCGGGTTGTCGAACAGGGCCTTGCAGCGGATCGTGCCGCTGGACTCGTCGATCTGGTTGTCGATCGCAGCCAACCGGCCGGTGTCGAGCACCGCGCGGTTGTCGCGGTCCGACGCCACCGCTGTGAGCGGCGGGGCCGCGACGTCCGCCTGCGGCGCCAGGCGGAGCCGCTGCAGCTGGTCCTCGGGCAGGGTGAACACCACGGCGATCGGCTGGACCTGGTTGATCATGACGAGGCCGGCGGCGTCGCTGGCGTGGACCAGATTGCCCCTGTCGACCAACCGGAGACCGGCCCGGCCGTCGATCGGGGAGGTGATGCGGGTGCGCTCCAACTACAATTTCGCCTCGGCCGCGGCCGCCTCGTCCGCGCGCAGCAGAGCCTCGGCCTGCCGGGTTGCCGCCTGCTGCACGTCAAAGGTCTGCTGGTCGATCATGCCCTTGGCCAGCAGCGCCGTGTCATTCGCCAGGATCTTCCGGGCCGAGTCGAGCTGGGCCTGGTCCTGGGCGCGCTTCGCCGCGTTCTGCTCGACCGCGGCCTCGTAGGAACGCGGATCGATCTGCACCAGCAGGTCGCCGGCCCGGACCTCCTGGCCTTCCTTGAAGGCAATCTGGATGATCTGTCCGTCCACCTGCGAACGCACCAGCACGGTGTTCAGCGCGTGCACGCGGCCCAGGCCCTCCGCGTAGAACGGCACGTCCTGCCGGGCCACCTTGGCGGTGGTGACCAGCGTCGCTTCCGCGGTGATCGCGCGGCCGGCGTTGCCGGCGGCAGTCGCGTTCCGGCGTTGCACGGCCCAGACGCCGGCGACCACCAAGAGCAGGAGCACGACGCCCGGCACGATGCGGTTGCGTCCGGGGCGGGGTGAAGGGGTGGAGACGGAGGGGCGGGAGGCCATGGCGATGAGTCAACGGTCAGGGTTGGACAGGCTCGCCCACGGCGGGCGCCGGGGCGCGCAGACGGGCCGACCACTTGATCAGCCGGTCCATGTAGAGGAAGACGATCGGCACCGTGTAGAGCGTGACGAACTGGGAGACGAGCAGCCCGCCGACGATGGCCACGCCCAGCGGCCGGCGGAGCTCGGAGCCCGCACCGTTGCCGAGCGCCAGCGGGATCGCGCCGAGCAGCGCGGCCATCGTGGTCATCATGATCGGCCGGAAGCGCAGCAGCGAGGCCTCGAAGATCGCATCCCGCGCGTTGGTCGCCGCGTTGCGCTGCAGCTGCAGCGCGACGTCCACCATCATGATGGCGTTCTTCTTCACGATGCCGACGAGCAGGATCAGTCCGATCAGCGTGATCACCGACAGGTCGTAGTGCAGGAAATACATCGCGAGCAGCGCCCCGAACGTCGCCGAGGGCAGCGAGGACAGGATGGTGACCGGGTGGATGAAGCTCTCGTAGAGCACGCCGAGGATGATGTAGACCACGGCGATCGCCATCAGGATCAGGAGCGGCTGGCTCGACAGCGAGTCCTGGAACGCCTTGGCCGAGCCCTGGAAGGAAATCACCAGCCGATCGGGCTTCTTGATCGCCTCCTCGACGCGCCGGATGGCATCGACCGCCTCGCCCAGCGAGGCGCCCGGCGCGACGTTGAAGGAAAGCGTCACCGCCGGCAGCGAGTCCAGGTGGTTGATGAGCATCGGGGCCGTGGATGGTTCCAGGTGCGCCAGCGAACTGAGCGGAATCTCCCGGCCGGAGAGCGGCGAGCGCACGTGCAGCGCCTCCAGGCTGCGCGGCTCGAGCTGCCAGCGGGGCAGCACCTCGAGGATCACCTTGTGCTGGTTGAGCGAGTTGAAGATCGTAGCCACCTGGCGCTGGCCGAAGGCGTCGTAGAGGGTCGCATCGATGGCTGCGGGCGAGATGCCGTAGCTGGCCGCCTTCTCGCGGTCGACCGTCACGGACACCGACGGCGCCGGGGGATTGAGGTCGGTCGCGACGTCGCGCAGCTGGGGGACCTGCTGAAGTTTAGCGTGGAAGAGTTTCGCCCACTCGTAGAGTTCGGTCACGTCACTGTCCTGCAGCACATACTGGTATTGGGTCTTCGTGAACGTCGCGCCGACCTGGATGTCCTGCAGCGCCTTGAGGAACACGCGCATGCCGGGCACCCCGTTGAGCTTCGGCCGGAGCCGGCTCATCACCTCGGCGGCGCTGGAATGGCGCTGGCCGAACGGCTTCAGGCTGATGGCGATCCGGCCGAGGTTGGGCGCGGGGCGCGGCTCGACGTAGCTGGCGCAGCTGTCGACGTCGGGGTCCTGCATGATCACCTGCGCCAGTTCCTGCTGCTTGCGGCCCATCTCGGCGAACGAGATGTCGGGCGCCGCCTCGGTCGACGCGTAGACCTGCCCCATGTCCTGCTCGGGCACGAAACCCTTCGGGATGATCACGAACAGCCAGAGCGAGGCGAGGAACATACCCACCGTCGCGCCCAGGCCGACAGACTGGTGCCGCAGAATCCAGGTGAGGCCGGTGCGGTAGACACCGAGCATGGCGTTGAAGCCGCGCTCGATGGCGCGGTAGAGCGCCCCGTGCGGCCGGTCGTGCGCGGAGCGGAGGAAAAGACTGCAAGCGACGGCCGTCTGGGTCAGGGAGATGATCGCCGAGAGGATGACCGCCACGCTCAGCGTCACGGCGAACTCGCGGAACAGGCGGCCGATGATGCCGCCCATCAGGAGCATCGGCAGGAAGACCGAGATCAGGGAGAGCGTCATCGACACGATGGTGAAGCCCACCTCGGCCGCGCCTTCGAGGGCCGCCTGCATGCGGGGTTTCCCCATCTCCAGGTGACGGACGATGTTCTCCAGCACGACGATGGCGTCGTCCACCACGAACCCCACCGCAAGCGTGAGGCCCATCAGGGAAATGTTGTCCAGGCTGAAGCCGCACAGATACATCACGGGGAACGTGCCGATGAGCGAAAGCGGGATGGAGACGGCGGGGATGAGCGTCGCGACGATGTCCCGGATGAAAAGGAAGATGACGAGCGCGACGAGGCCGATGGTGATGGCCAGCGTGACCTGCACGTCATGGACGGAGGCCCGCGTCGTCTGCGTCCGGTCGCTCGCCACGGCAACATGCATCGAAGGCGGCAGGTTCTGGATCAGGCCGGGCAGCGCCTGCCGGATCCGGTCCGTGAGGGCCGGCACATCCACCTTGGCCCCGCCGAGCTGCTTGTGGATGTCGAGGATCAGCCCCCGGCGGCCCTGCGTCCAAGCGGCGGTCCGCACCTCCTGCACGCCGTCGATCGCCCGACCCACGTCCCGAACCCGCACCGGCGCTCCCCCGCGCCACGCTATGATCTGGTCGCTGTAGGCGGCGGCGTTGAACAGCTGGTCGTTGGACTTGATCGTGAGCGTGCGCTCGCGGTTGTCGAGGGACCCCTTCGGGCTGTTGACCGTGACCTGGGTAAGGGCCTGGCGCACGTCCTCAAGGTCCAGGCCGCGGGCGGCGAGCACGGCGGGGTTCACCTGCACGCGGACGGCGGGAATCTGTTCGCCGTGATAGTCCACCTGACCGACGCCGGGGATGCGGGCGATCGGACGCAGGAGAAAGCTGTCGGCGAGGTCGTAAACCTCCGGCAGCGGCATCGTCTCGGACCAGATGGCGAGGGAGATGATCGTGTTGCCGTTCGGGTTGGCCTTCTTGTAGGTCGGCGGGCTGGGCAGGTCCTTCGGCAGCTGGCCGCCGGCCGCGTTGAGGGCCGACTGCACGTCCTGCGCCGCCGCGTCGATGTCGCGGTCCAGTTGGAACTGGATGACGATCGAGGTCTGGCCCAGCAGGCTGGTCGAGGACATCGCCGTGATGCCGGCGATGTTGGATAGCGCCTGCTCCAGCGGCCCGGCGACGGCGCTCGCCATCGTCTCGGCGCTCGCACCCGGCAGGGAGGCGGAGACGTTGATCGTCGGAAAGTCGACGTCCGGCAGCGAGGACACCGGCAGCTGAAAATACGCCAGCAGGCCCAGCGCGAGAAAACCCGCCACGAGCAGCATCGTGGCCTTGGGGCGCCGGATGAAGGGGCCGGAGAGGTTGGGCATGGGGCGGAGAGGCGGCTCCCCTTGTGGGGGGAGCAACGGGGTGACGGCAACCCCATTAGGCCCCGCCCGCCTAAACCCACCCTGAACCGCCCGTGAAGAAAAATTCAGGGAGCGCGGCCGGCCTCACTCCAACTTGGCCCGCTCTGCGGCCGCCTCCGCCGGGTTCAGCGGCAGATAACCCAGCGCGTCCGCGGCGATGATCGCCTGCCCCTCGCGCGAGAGCACAAAGCGCAGGTATTCGCGCACGAAGCCGTCCACCGGCGGCTTCGCGTAAATCAGGAGAAAACGGTCGAGCGGGTAGCGGCCGGCGCGAACGTTGTCCGCCGTAAGCGCGACCGGCGCGGTCGTCGCATCCGGCGCGATCGCCAGAACCTTCACGCCCGGCTTGACGCGGTTGACCGCCGCGAAGCCGATGGCCCGCGGATCGCCGGCGACCCAGCCCACCACCTCCGATGACTGCACGAATCCCGTGAACCCCGGGCCGAACGCCACACCCAAGCCGGTGCGTTCGCGCATGAATATCCCGAGCGCCAGCCCGGGCTCCAGTCCGCCCGGATGCAGCCCTCGCGTCGCGCGGCCGGAGAAAATATCCGCGACCTCAGCCAGCGTGAGCGACGCCAGCGGGTTGCCTTGACTGACAATGATGGCCAGCGGGCCGCTCAGGGCCTTGTCGCCCACCGAGTCGTGGGCAATGCGGAACACCAGCGGTTCCCGACCCGCGACGGCGAGGTAGTCCTTCATCTGGTCCGGCGTGAACTCCGCCCCCATCGGGGCGAAGGCCGACTCGCCCCGCGCCAGGGCGGGCGGTGCCGTCTTGGTGCCCTTCAGCGTCAGGGCGAAGCGGATTCCCGGATGCAGGGCGCTGAAGCGCGCGCCGAGCGCTTCCATCATGCCCTGCATGTCGTTGTAGCCGATCACCGCGACGGCCCCGCCTGGCGTGACGTAGCGCGCGCCCCGCGGGACCTCCACCGGCCGCGGATCGTAGGCGGGAAATCCCGGATCGGCCGCGACCCGGGCGCTTGCCAGCGCGGTCGCGCCCAGCGGGAAAAACTTCTGAGCGTCCGCGCTGATCGCCCCCTGCCCCGCGGGGCTCAGCACATACTGCAGGAATTCCCGCGTCGCCTCGTCCGGCGCCGGCCCGGTGCACAGATAGAGCGTGCGCGTCAGCGGATAGTCGCCCCGGGCGATCTCGTCCGGGGTGCCGGAGTAAAACGGACCGGCGTCGCTTTCCCCGATCGCCAGCGCCTTCACGCCCGGCACCGCGTAGGCGAAGCCGCTGTAGCCGATCGCGGATTCGTCGGCCGCGACGGCCCGCACGGTCTGCTCGAGCGACTGCGCGCCGCCGGCAATGTCGGTGTATTCCCGGATGTCGTCGCGCCACTCCCGGCCGGCGAGCAGCCGCAACTCGAGGTAGTTGACAATGCCCGGCGGGTTGCCCGTCTCGCGGCGCACGCGCATGCCGTGCAGCGTGATCTTCCGCGCCGCCCACTCGCCGGTGAGGCCAAGTTGACCCCAGGTCGTGATCCGGCCGTCGCGGCTCCAGAGCGCGCGGAGCTGCCCCATTGAGAGGTGGGCGAGCGGATTCCTTTCGTTCACGAACATCACGATGGCATGCGTGCCGCCCTTGGTGTCGCGGCTGCCGGTGGCGACCGGGACCACGAGCGGCGCGGCGCCGGCCAGTGCGGCGAAGCGTGTCCGTTCCGCGGCGAAGAGTTCGCGGGCAAACGGCGCGACCTGCACTTGCCCGCGGGCCAGCGGTTCCGTGAAGTCGGCTGAAAACTTCGCGTGCAAGGTCACCCGCGCCGGCGTGTCCGGGTGTTGCGCGGTGAAGCCGGCCGTCCAGGCCCGCATGAGCCCGTCCATACTCTCGGCGCTGGCGCAGGGCACCTCGGCCGCCGGCAAAAAACAAGCCCCCGCCACGAGGACGAGGGCCGCGATACCAACCTTGAGTTTCACGTCACTCGAGCTTGGCGAGCTCTTCCTTCACGACCTCGGGCAGGAGCGGCATGAACACGCCCTCCTCGGCCACGACCTGCTGGCCCTGCTGGCTGAGGACGCACTTGAGGAACTCCTTGATCTTCGGCTCGAGCTTCGTGCCCGGCGGGCGGTTCACGTAGATGTAGACGTAGCGGCTGAGCGGATAGACGTGGTGATAGACCGTGTCGATCGTCGGCATGATGAACGGGTCGCCGTCCTTCTCCGCCAGCGGCACGACGCGGACGTCGGGCGTGACATTGGCCAGCAGCGCATAGGTGAGGCCGCCGAGCTGCGTGTGCATGTCGTTCGACGCGACGGTGAACGCGTGGATAAAGCCCTGGCCCTTGACGTTCTGGATGCCATCGCGCCATTCGCCGTTGTTGAGCACCTTCCACTTCACGAACTGCTCGATGCCGTTCGGCGGCTTGAGGCCGTAGGGGTGGATCGGACGGTCGGCCCACTCGCCCGTGAGGCCGAGCTGGCCCCAGGTCGTGATCGCCTCGCCGCCGCGGTTGTGCGACTTCGAGTAGATCTGGTCGAGCTGCTTGAACGTGAGGCCCTGGATGGGATTGTCCTTCGCAACGAGCACGATGCTGGTGGCGGTCTTGCCGAGCGAGCCGAGGCTGCCGGTGGCGACCTTGATCGCGAAGGGCTCGTAGCCGAACTTCTTCACGAAGTCGTCGTGCTCCTTCGGCAGCGCCTCACGGCCGACGGGGGCCATGTGCGCGATGCCGGCCGTGAGCGCGGGCACGCCGGTGCCGGACGCCCGGGCCTCCATGGTGACGCTCAGACGCGGGTAGGCCGGGCGGAACAGCTTGATCCAGCCGAGCGTGATCTCGTCCATGATGTCGGCGCCGACGAGGTTGAGTTCCTCCTCCGGCACGGAGGTGACCGGACCGGGGGTCCAGACCGGGATCGAGGGATCGGCCTTGAGGTGGTGCTCGACCGGCGCGTATTTAAGCGCGAAGGCGGAGTTGAACAGGACAAGCGACAGCGCGGCGGCGACAGCCAGCCGGCCCGCGACGGGGAAGGTCTTGGGGTTCATGAAGCGGAGGGAGTTGAAGGGGCGTGGCACCGGCGGACTATTTCCGCGTGTAGGTCAGCAGCGTGAAGGTGTCCTTGAAATACTTGTTCGGGTAGAACGGGGAGACGGAAGCCTTCCAGGGCTTGGAGGTGTCGACGGTGCCTTCCGCCGTGACCAGATAGACTGTCTTGGTCTTGGGATCGAGCGCCATGGTGCGGGCCCAGGGGCGGGTGGTGGGGGCCTCCGCCAGCTTGTAGGTGTCGGCGTCGACCTGGTTGATGATCACCAGCGTGCCATCCCAGCCGTTGGCCGTGTAGATCTTCTTCGTCTCCGGATCGAAGACGATGCAGTCGTTGTTAAGCCCGATGGCCGTCTCGGCGACGATCTTGCCGCTCGGATCGTAGACCAGCAGCGCGGCGTTTTCACCGCGGGTGGTGACGAAAAGGCGCTTGGCCACCGGGTCGAACGCGACGCTGTTCGGCTTCACGTGGTGGCCGATCGCCCACTCGCCGAGGAGCGCGCGCTGGCGGGCGTCGATCTTGATGACCTTGTCCTTGTCGCGCAGCGCCGTGTAGAAGTTGCCCTCGCCGTCGGCGACGCAGCCCTCGATGCTCTCGCTGTCGATCTTGAGCACGCCGTTGGAGGCGCCGGTCTTGGCGTCGACGAACGTCACCTGGCTGCTGTCGCCCTGGGTGACGAGGAGCTGCTTGGTGACGGGGTCGTAGAAGGCGTTGTCGGCGTTGTCCCCGACATTGATGACACCCGTCTTCTTCAGCGTGGAGAGTTGGTAGACGAGGAGGTTGCCGTCCTGTTTGACGACGTAGGCGCGATCGAACTCCGGCACGAGGATCGTGGAGTTGCCGCCCGCGGAGCCCTCGAGGGCGCCGGTGATCTGCTTCGCCTTGGCGTCGTAGATCAGGATGCCGTCGTCGCGGCGCGCGATGTAGAGGCAGTCCCGGGTGGTGTCATAGGTGAGGTAGTCCCACGACGGGGCGCTGGGGCTTTTAATCGTGAGCGCGGACTCCAGCTGGTAGAAAGGGGCAGCCTGAGCCGACAGGCCAAGCACGGTGAGCGCCGCGAAGGCGGCAATCTTGAGTTTCATGGGGAAGCGGGCGGAGGTTGGCTTACTTGGCCGGGGCGTAGAGACCCTCGTAGCTCGGGATCTTGGCCTGCAGTTCGTCGCGCAGCTTGGTGCCCTTGGCGAAGAATTCGGCCTCGAGCTTCGCATTGCTGCCGTTCGGCGAGAAGTCGGGGTTCTTGTAGGCGGCGACCAGCAGGCCGCAGTTCTCGCCCTGCGCGTCGCGCAGCGGCATCATCATGACGAATTTCTTCGCCGGGTCCTTCAGGCGGTGCCAGCGGGGATCGAGGATGGTGATGCCGAGCTCGATGATCATGACGTCATCCGGGTCGTCGGGATTGCCGATGCGGTCCACGTAGGAACCAGCGAACATCGTGTAGACCTTCGACAGGCCCGGGGGCACGCCGTGGAACGTGATGCTGATCAGCTCGGGGTGGGCCGCCATGATCTCCTCGGAGAGGACCTGGGCCTGGATCTTGTAGGCCGGGGGCGTCCAGTTTTTCTTGGGCGCCTCGGCGGCCCAGAGAGCCGGGGCGCTCAGGGCGATGACCAGCAGAATTTTGGCGAGTGTCTTCATGATTTTTTGGGGTCCCTCTACGACAGGCATAGCGAGTGGGGTGCGGCAAAGATAGGCCACTCGCATGAAATGAAGATGAACCGATGCTTAATTTACATTAAGCCGGCGTAGGCTGGAGCGGAAGGAAACGGACCAGCGCGACCCCCATGCCGTCTACCAGTGGGGCGGGACCATGCCGCGGAATGTAGGGCTGCCGCTCGCCGGCACGCCGCACCGCGTGCGACCAACGGCGCGGCGACAAGCGCCGGCCCTACAGGCGAACCGCTCAACGAAAACGCCGCCCACCGGGCGGCGTTGCATTTGCTACAGGAGTCTTCGCTCCCGTTCAGAACCCCGAGCCATCGGCCTTCGTGCCGCAGAACGAGACCTCGATGCCGAGCTGCGCGGCAAGCGCGCCCTTCGTGTAGGCGGCGAGGTCGGCGGCGGCGGCGGACTTGGCGTAGGCGACCTGGATGTGGTTCGCCTGGTGGCGCGCCATCATCAGGTCGCGGCTCACGCCGTAGGTGACCGCGTGCATGATCGGCCACTGGGGAGTCGTCTCCTTCCAGCGACGGTCGGTCTCGGCCTTCGGCAGGCTGATGACCTTGGCGCGGCCGATGTCCATCTTGAGCCTGCCGCCCTGCACGAACACGCGGCTCCAGACGATCTCGCCGGGCTTGGCGATGCCGCGCAGCGTGCCGCCACCGAGCCGGAAATACATGGGCGGCTGACGCAGCGAATCCGAGCCGGCCCAGCCGTCGACGTGGTGATCGGCGGGCGCACTGCCTGAGATGAGGAACACCCAGACGTATTCATCCGTGGTGCCGGACCCGTCCCAGTCGCCCCAGCGCAGGTCGTGCAGCGTATTCGCGACCGGCTGGCCGAGCGCCGCGTGGACGCGGTTGGTGAACAGGCCGTCGAGACCGGCGCACTCGTCGACCTCGTTGAAGTGGACGATGGGCTGGCCGGCGCGGATGACCTGGCCGGCGGCGTTTTTGACCGGCGGCCGGTCGGTGGAATTGAGCGTGCCCTCGACCAGGTCGGAGGCCGGCAGCAGGTCCTTCAGGCCCTGCTGATACTGGATGCCGATCGACTCGCAGCCGAATTCGTCGGCGATGCGGCAGGCGGCGATGTAGGTTTTGCACTGCCAGAGCACCTGGTTCTTCGTGAGCTCGGTGGCCTCGTCGCGGCCGAAATGGAAGCGCAGGCCCTTCTTGATATACCAGTCGAACACCGCCTTCGCCTCCTTGTCCGGGACCTGGGTGGCCGCGTAGTAGAGCGCGGACTGCGAGAGGCGCTCCTTGCAGACGCCGCACTGGAACAGCAGGTCGTCGGGAATGATGGCGTTATACATGCCCATGCAACCCTCGTCGAAGATGCCCATGATGGACTTCTTCACCTTCAGGTCGGTGGCGATTTTCTGCGCGACGGACATCGCCTTCGCCGGCACGGCGGCCTTGGCGTAGGCGCGGACGTGCGGGGTGCGGTGAGTCGTGACGCCGGTCTTCAGCCAGCGCGCGAGGCCGGTCAGGAAATACTCGTCGTCAAAATTGTCGCTCCAGAGCGTGGAGTATTTCACGCCGGCCTTGGTCAGGGAGCCGTTGAGATTGAGCATGCCGACGAGACCGGGCCACTGGCCGCTCCAGTTCGCGACGGTGAGAATCGGGCCGCGGTGCGTGAGCAGGCCGCCGAGCAGATGGTGGGAATACTGCCAGACCGCCTCCGCCACGATGAGCGGCGCGTCGGGATCGAGGCCGGCGAAGACCGCGAGGCCCTCCTTCTGCGAGGCGATGAAGCCGTTTTTCACCTTCGGCTTGTAAGGATGCGCCCGCGTCAGCTTGTAACCAAAGCCGGCCACGGCCGCGGCGAGTTTCTTTTCCATGGCCTGCTGGGCGGGCCAGCAAACCTGGTTGGCCGACTGGCGGAGGTCGCCATTGGCCACGAGCAGGACGGTCTTGGAAGGACGGGGCATAAGGCTCGTAATCCAACGAATCGCCGCCGCGCCCGCAAGCCTCCGGGCGGCTTATGCCGCTCTTATCGTTAAACACCGGAGGGCCCGGCGGCTACTTCGTCTCGAAGACAACCTCGCCGCCCACGACGGTCATCACGCAGCGCGCGCGGAGGATCTCCGGCTCCGGGATCCGCATGATGTCGGCCGAGAGGACGGTGAAGTCCGCCCACTTGCCCGGCTCGATGCTGCCCCGCTCCTTCTCCTCGAATGCCGCATAGGCCGCGCCGAGGGTCATCGCCCGCAGCGCCTGCTCGCGCGTCAGCCGCTGCTCGAGGTGCCAGTCGTCGTTGGCAAAGCCGTCCAGCGAGCGCCGCGCCACCGCGGCGTAGAATTCGATCATCGGCTCGCCGCGCTCGACCGGTGCGTCGGAACCGGAGGCCAGGACCGCGCCCGACTGCTGCAGCGACTGCCACGCGTAGGCGCCCGCGAGCCGCGCCGGGCCGAGGCGCTTCGGCGCGAAATACAGGTCACCGATGGCGTGCGAAAACTGCATCGAGGCGATGACGCCCAGCTGCGCGAAGCGCGGGATGTCGGAGGGGTTCAGGATCTGCGCGTGCTCGATGCGCCAGCGCGGCTCGGCCACGGCGCGCTGCGCCGCCGGCACTGCGGCCAGGGCCTCGGCGTAGAGGTCGAGCATCAGCCGGTTTCCCCGGTCGCCGATCGCATGCGTCTCGACCTGGATGCCACGCCGCAGCGCCTCGGCGAGGAACGGCCGGAGTTTTACCGGCGAATTCAGAAGCAGGCCGCTCGACGCATAGTCGGCATAGGGCTCCAGCAGCGCCGCCCCGCGCGAGCCCAGGGCGCCGTCAATGTAGAGTTTCACGCCGCGCCGCGTGTAGCGGCCGTTCGTCTCCCCGATCACGGCGCCGGCCTGGAGCAGCATCTCCGCGTCGCGGTCCGGGCCGCTCACCGCGTCGTAGATCCGCAATTTGATCTTCCCCTCGGCGACGAGCCGGCGGATCAGCTCGCCTTCCTCGAAGCTGTGTCCGGCATTCTGCACGCCGGTCCAGCCAAGCGAGACTTCGCGCGCCGCACCCACCTCGAGGGCGTGCGCTGTCTCGGCGGCGGTCATGGGCGGCACCAGCCGCTCGACCAGCCGCATGGCCTCGTCTACCAGCATGCCCGTGGCCTCGCCGGTCTTGGGGTCGCGCCCAATCTCGCCGCCGGACGGATTCGGGGTCGTGCGGTCGACGCCCGCCAGTTTAAGGGCGAGGCTGTTCACCACGATCGCGTGGCCGTCGGCACGTTTCAGGACCACGGGATTGTCCGGAGAGAGGTCGTCGAGGTCGGTCGCGCGCGGGAAAGCCGCCGGCACCCAGTGCGTCTCGATCCAGCCGCGGCCCAACACCCATTTCCTCGGGCCGGCTGCGGCGACGCGGGCGGCGAGCTTCGCGCGCAGGTCGGCAATGCCGGTCGTGCCCTCGAGGTTGAACTCCAGTTCGCGGAAGCCGACACCGGCCAGGTGCATGTGCGCGTCGTTCAGCCCCGGCACCAGCGTGCGACCGCCGAGGTCGATCACGCGCTTTGCGCTCGCGCGGTAGGCCTCCGCCGCTGCGTCAGGGCCGACAAAGACGATGCGCCCGTCCCGCACTGCGACCGCCCCCGCCCGTGCCGGCACCGCCCCGGTGTAGATGTCGCCATGGACCAGCAGCAGGTCGACCGGTTCGGCCGCCAGGAGATGTCCGGCCAGGAGAAGCAGCAACAGGGGGTGTTTCATCCGCCCGATTTTTCCAGCCCCCCGGCCGCTTGGCAACCCGGCAGAGCCTGTTGCGCGGTCCGGCGGACCGGTCGGCCGGTTCTTTGCACACGTTTGCTTGCCGTGAATGAAAAATGTCGCAGCATACGTTCGCATGCCCCGCCCCCGTCCACCCCGCCTCGACAAGACGGGCATCGTGCAGATCGCGGCCAGCCTGGGGGTTTCGCCCTCGACGGTCTCGCGGGCGCTGCGCCCGGAAACCGCCCATCTGGTCCGCGCCGACCGCCGGAAGCAGATCATGGACCTGGCTGAGAAACAGCATTTCTCCCCCAATCCCGGCGCCCGCATGCTGCGCAAGGGCATCAATGCGACGCTCACGGTCGTCGTGCCGCTGGACGAGAACATCTTCTTCTCGGAATACTACGGCCGCTTCCTCGCCGGCACGCTGCACGCGGCGGCGGCCCGGGGCTGGGGTGTCCAGATCTCCACGATGCGCCGCGGCGAAAGCTCGAGTTTCCGCGAGGCGATGCAGCGCCTCAGCCTGGAGTCCTCGGGTATCATCTATCTCGCCGAGCCTCTCGGCCTGGCGGAGCTGGCCGAGCTCAAGGGCTTCCGCCGCCCGTTCGTCCTGACCAAGTCCACCCTGCCCGAGGGCTCGGACGTCCGCGACCTCGGCGTGCCCGTCGTGGGCGTGGACAACCTCTCGGGCGCCCGCTCGGTGGCCAGCCTGCTCCTGCAGCTGGGCCACCGGCGGATCGGCCTCCTGCTCGGCCCGAAGGGCTCCCGCGACGCCCACGAGCGCAAACAGGGTTACCTGGAAATGCTGCAGAAGGCCGGCGCCCTGCCCCGCCCCGAGTGGATCCACACCGGGGCCTTCAGCGCCGAGAGCGGCCGCGCCGGGATCGAGCGGATCCTCCAGTGCACGGAGCGGCCCACCGCCATCTGCTGCGCCAACGACGAGATCGCCTTCGGCGCCCTGCACGCCGCGCACGTGGCCGGGGTCCGCTGCCCGGACGACATTTCCATCGTCGGGTTTGACGACGGCTTCTGGGCGACCGCCTGCCAGCCGGCCCTCACGACCATCCGCCAGCCGCTGGCCGACCTGGCCGAGCGCGCCGTAGGGCTGATCGTGGAGGCGGCCAACGATCCGGGCCGCCTGCGTCGCACGGTTTCCGACGACATGCCGGCTCCCATGATGATCCGCGAGTCCACCCGGCCGCTGCGGCCGGCGGATCGCAAATAGGCGCTCGGGCCATTGCTCATTGGGCATGACCTTACTGCAAATATTTGCAGTAATGGGTTTATCCCGCTAAAAACCCGCCCGGCGGAGGTGGGAATCCCTACAAATGATGCGGTTTTCCCCCGAGTAAAAATCGACCGCCCAGAGCTAGGAATCCAGTCGGTGACGTCGCGCGACAAGAAATGCGCATTCTTTCGACTTGCTTTGCAAACGTTGTCATTTGATAGTGCGTTCACCCCCGGACTGATTCTCCTGAATCCAGTCCCTACCCCTAACGTCCGTCCTGCCAGAATGCTCCTGGGAAAATCATCCCTCGTATCCGCGTCCCTGTTGTCCGTCGCCGGTGCCGCCGTGCTGTTCTTCTGCACGCCCGCGATCCGGGCCGGCACCGCGACCGAGCCGTGTCCGGTCGTCGTCCTGACGCCAGCCGACAACCAGCTGCTCGACGACATCGAGCGGGCGGGTTTCCAGTTTTTTGTGGAGCAATCCCACCCGCGCACCGGCCTTGTGCGCGACCGGGCCCGCGCCAATGGCTCGCCGAGCGCAGGCAAAGCCAGCATCGCAGGGTCGGGTTTCGCTTTCTCCGCCTGGGTCGTCGCGACCGAGCGCGGCTGGGTTTCCCGCGCCGAGGCGCTCACCCGGGTGCGTTCGATGCTGCGCTTCCTCGCGACGGAGGCGCCGCGGCAGCACGGCTTCTTCTACCACTTCATGGAAATGGACACCGGCGCGCGCGCCTGGCAGTGCGAACTGTCCTCCATCGACTCCAGCCTGCTCTATGCCGGGGCGATCGTGGCGCGCGAGTATTTCGCGGACCCTGAGATCACGGACCTGGTGAACCGCCTGCTGGGCGACGTCGACTGGAACTGGTTCCGGAACAGCGGGCAATATGTGTCCCTGAGCTGGCACGACGAGACCGGCTTCTCGCGCTACCGCTGGAACCGGTATTCCGAGCACGTCCTGATGAGCTTCCTGTCGCTCGGCGTCTCCCCCCGTCCGCTCGGGGCCGACTACTGGCAGAGCTGGCAGCGGTTGCCGGTCGGGCGCTACCACGACTATATCTACCTGCAGGAGCCGCCGCTCTTCATCAACCAGTTCCCCCAGGCCTTCGTCGACCTGCGCGGCCGCCGGGACGCGTTCGTCGACTATTTCCAGAACACCCGCCTGGCCACGCTGGCCCAGCGCCAGTTCAGCCTCGATCTCCGCGCGGAATTCCCCGCCTGGGGCGAGAATCTGTGGGGTCTGACCGCCTCCGATTCCGCGACCGGCTACAAGGCCTGGGGCGGTCCGCCCCGGACGCTCCGTTACAACGCCCTCGACGGGACGCTCGTGCCCTGCGCCACGGCGGGTTCCCTGCCCTTCGCCCCGCGGGAGACCCTCGCGGTGCTGCACAACCTGCGCACGCTTTACGGCGACCGCCTCTGGAAGCGCTACGGCTTCGTCGATGCCTTCAATCCGCACACCGGCTGGGTGAACGACGACGTGCTCGGCATCGACATCGGGATCTCCGTGGTCCAGGCCGAAAACCTCCGCACCGGGCTCATCTGGCGCTGCTTCATGCAGTCCCCCGAGGCCAAGCTGTCGCTCGCCAAGGGCGGCTTCCTCTCCACCGCCCGCGACCTCGAGCCCGCCCAGCAGGCGCAGGTGCTCGCGCAAGCCACCGCCGCCTGGCACTCCCTGCAGGCACAACCGGCGACACCCGGCCTCCAAATCACCGCCCTCCTCGCCGCCGGCCAGCTGGGATTGATCACGACCAACGACCTCGTCACCGCCCTGCGAACGCAGCTGGCGACCCCAGCCATCCTGACCGACACCACCGACGCCGCCGAATACGCGGCCGGCCTCGTGACGCTCCGTCAGGCGGTCCCCCTCCTCGCCGGCGAGGCGACGCAACGGCTGGACCTGATCAACTGGAAAAAACTCCCCGCGCCCGCGACCGAACTCGGCTCCGCCTCGCGCCTCGCCGTTTTCCTCCAGATCGCCGCCGGGGCGCGGCCCGCGGCCGACTGGACCACCCTGACCCGCACCACCCGGGCGTTCGGTCCCGTCCGGGTGCTGGCTCCGGCCGCGGCCGCCGACGCCCTCCTGCCCGGACTCTGGCTGGACGAGAGCACGATCCTGTCCGGCGCCTCCGCCGCCCAGCTCGCCTACGCCAGCCTCACCACGACCGAAGTCACGGCGAGTCCGCTGCTACCCGTCCTGCAGCTCGCCCAGTTCCCCCGTGAGACCTTCGCCGTGCCGGCCCGGCCGGCCGGCACGCCCGAGGCGGCCGCCGCCTACGTGATCACCGCCGCCAACCTTCTCGTGCAGGATGCGATCCACCGCGCCTTCCAGCAGGACCCACTCGTGCTCGCCGGGCGCGCGGTAATCCCCGAGTTCGGCGAGGCCGCCTTCGGGCCCAACACCTCCATCATCGCCCAGCGCGAACTATCCGGCGCCCCGGCGCCGGTCTCGCCCCGCCTGGCCCTGGCCGTCTCCGACGCGCTGCCGCGGAATGAATGGAACTGGCAGACGGTCGCGGGCCTGGAGTTCAAGGACTCCGAGGCCGACATCCGCCCCGGCGACGCGCCGCTCGAGTTCCGCTTCGCCGTCACCTGGGATTCCGCCGCGCTGCACTTCCACGCCGAGGTCACCGACACGCCGGACGGCTACAAGTATCCCGAAGAACGTAACCAGCTCGTCGAGCTCTACATCGATCCCGACGCCGACGGCCTGATCTGGACCGGTCCCCGCGACTACCAGTTCACCTATCGCGTCGGCGTGGGAGCCCGCGAGCTGTTCAATCATGCGCCCAACGAGGCGCGCATCACCCCCAATGCGCACGGTTACACCGTCGAGGCGGTCATTCCGTGGACCAGCATCGGCCTCACGCCGAAGCCGGGCCTCGAATTCGGCCTGAGCCCCGCGGCCATCTCCGAGGGCAACAAGGAGTGGGACGCCATGATCAAGCTGAACTGGTCCTACGCGCCGCTGCGCGCCGGCGAATACCGGCTGGGCCGCGTCCGCCTCAAGTAAGCCACCCCGCCCGCCTATCCATTTTTTTGCCGTTAACCCAACCCCAAACCAAACCGCTCACCAAACCAGAGCACATACGCAAAATGAAAGCATACACCCACAAGCTAATCGCGTTGGCGCTGGCCACTTCGGCCTCGCTGATGGCTCAGACGGCCTCGCCTCCTCCGGCGGCCACCCCGAAACCCGAGGAAGACAAGATCCTCGTCCTCGATACCTTCACGGTCGACGTGACGAAGGACACCGGCTACGTGGCCGTGGACTCCCTCGCCGGCGGACGTAACAACACGCCGGTCGCCCTGACCCCGTCCAGCATGTCCTCGCTGACCGCGGTCTTCCTCGACGATTTGCAGCTGACCGATGTGCGCTCCGCGCTGAAGTGGACGCTCAACGCGGTCCCGGTCTCCTGGAACGGCGGTCATGACGGCGGCGGCGACGTCTTCAATTCCTGGTCCTACAACATCCGCGGCGCCGGCACCGGGCCGCAGGGCGGCAATCCGCCCACGGTGAATTACTTCCCGTTCTACGGCGTCAAGGACCTCTTCAACGTCGACCGTGTCGAGGTGGACCGTGGCCCGAACTCCATCCTGTTCGGCGTCGGCAACCTCGGCGGCACGCTCTCGACCTACACGAAGATCCCGCGGGCTGACGCGAGCTTCTCCGACGTCAACATCAGCCTCACGAACTTCGGCGGCGCGCGGGTGACCGCGGACGTCAACGAGGTCGCGACCGTCATGAAGAAGAACGACCTGGCCCTCCGCGCCAACCTGCTGGCCGACCACGACCAGGGCTGGCGCAAGGACGACCTGACCAAGAAATACGGCGCGTCCCTGGCCACCAAGCTCAACTTCTCGGAAGACACCTCGGTGCGCCTCGACCTCGAGGCCTTCCAGCAGCAGACCCCGCAGTTCGCCCAGAACCTCACGGACAACTATTCGCTCTGGGACAAGCAGACCAATTCCGCCACCTGGGGCGCCGCCCCGACCGGCGGCACCGCGGCCACCAACAGCATGGCCGAGTGGGGCGGCCCGACGGCCACCCTGATCTGGATTCCCAGCGCAGGCACCCTGATGAACTGGGGCGCCGGCCTCCGCGGCGCGGGCCCGTCCGATTCCAACTATGCCGTCATGCGGCCGTCCTCCTATGTGCTCGGCAACACCGGCCTCACAGTCGCGGGCCTGCCCAGCCGTGACTTCACGGTCGGCCCCAAGGACGGCACCTTCGACTGGAAGTATTACACCGCCACGGCCTACTTCGACCAGCGGGTCAACTCCAACTCCGAGTTCGAGCTCGCCGCCTACCGCTACTCCGACATGGGCGTCGCCAAGAACTTCGAGTCCCCCGGCAGCGCCAACGTCGACATCAACAAACAGCTGCCGAACGGCTCGGCCAATCCCGAATACGGCCAGCGCTATTCGGATATGTTTCTCGACCGGCAGATCCAGGATCACACGTCCACCGAGCTGCGCGCCCAGTTCAACGTCCACTTCGACGCCAACCTGTTCAACATCCCGCTCAAGCAGTGGTTCAGCCTGTCGGCCGGCGACGAGAAGCACGATCTCGTGACCCGCCAATACATCGCGACCTCGATGACCGGTTACAACCCGAACACCTGGACCCAGAACATGATCTGGGCGCGAGAATACTGGGACCACCCGAACACCTCGATCAACCTGCCCGCCGCGATCAACGGCAGCAGCTTGGTATACCTGCCGCTGCCCTTCAATTGGTTCGACCACAACCTGACCGAGAAGATCAAATACGCCGGGCTGGTCTCGCAGAGCCGCTTCTGGGATGACCGTCTGAGCGTGACCCTCGGGGCGCGCCACGACAAATACGACAGCAACCTCATCAACGTCCGCGGCACGGGCAACGTGCCCACGCTCGAGTCCGACGCCGGCACGACCTACTCCGCGGGCATCGTGGGTTATGTCACGAAGATGATCGGCCTGACCTACAACTACTCGGAGAACTTCGCCCCGATCGGCGGCGGCGTCGCCCCGAGCCTCTTCGGCCAGACCTTCGGCCCGGCGACCGGCAAGTCGAACTCGTTCGGCGTCCGCATTTCGACCGACGACCACCGCTACTACGCCACCGCCAGCTACTACGTCGACAAGGCGCACGGCCGCATCAGCAACGACAACATCGACCTGCAGGGCGCCTGGAACAACTACCTCCAGGCGGGCGGCACGGCCACCGACATCGGGCCCGCCGGCGTCATCACCGGCACCGCGGGCAACCTGCACGCCAACATGTCGTATGCCGATACCCAGGACGTGAAGAACAGCGGTTATGAGTTCGAGCTCGTCGCCAACCCGACCTCCAACCTGCGCCTCCAGATCGGCCTGGCGCTGCCCAAGTCGGTTTCGGACAACGATCTCCCCGGCAGCCGCGCCTACTTCAACACGCACCTCGCCGAGTGGCAGCCGTTCGCCAGTTCCTCGGGCAACCAGTATCAGCAGGCGCTCGCGACGATCATCAACAACTCGAAGACCACCCTGGCCAACACCAGCGTCTCCTCGACCAGCGCCGGTCTCGTGAAGTCGACGTTCAACTTCTTCGCCGTCTACACGTTCACGGACGAGACGATGAAGGGCTGGTCCGTCGGCGGCGGCGGCACGACCCTCGGCTCGCAGAACATCACGACCGGCGGCACGGCGACGTCCCCGGGCTTCTCGACCTTCGCGGCCCTGGTCGCCTACTCGACCTCGTTCAAGGTGTCGGGCGAGAAGATCCACGCCAAGTTCCAGCTGAACGTGGACAACCTGTTTGACAACAAGAACCTGATCTTCACCGGATACAATACGTTCGGCACGACGACGCAGGGCGCGGGCTACAACTTCCTCGCCCCGCGCACGCTGACATTGTCCGCGAACTTCAAGTTCTAAGCCAACCCGTTTCTTTCCGAAGGCCGGCGGTCCGACCCCGCCGGCCTTCGTTTCCCCTTTTCATTCTTCCGGCCGGGCCCGGCCCCGCCCCACTCCCAGCCTGTTCCCGGCGCACCTTGTGCTCCGTGTCCAGCGCCTCCCTTTCATGGACACCCGTCCATTTCCCGTCTCGCCCTTCCGCCTGCGCGCCGCCGCTGATTTCCAGCTGCGGGAGCTGACCTCATCCGGGGGCCTGCGCGCACAATTCCTGCCCTCCGGCGCGCCGTTCGCCCTGCGCCATCGCGAGACCCTGATCAACCAGCTGCTCCCGGGACCGGCCGAGGACGGCCTCTTCCGCCTCTTCCTCCGCGTCCGCGGAGCCGACGGCGGCATCGGCGGCTGCGTTTCGCTCGTCGGCGCCGGCCTGCCTTTCGCCCACGATGACTCCGCCGCCACCTGGACCGCCGCGCCCCTTGCCGGCCTGGCCGCGGTCACCACTTTCGCGCTGCATCCGCGGCTGGCCGCTTGGGCCTGGCGCGTCCGCGTCACCAACACCGGCGCGGCCCCGCGGCGTTTCGACGTCCTGCACGCGCAGGACCTGGGCCTGTCCGACGAGGGCGTCGTGCGTAACAACGAGGCCTACGTTTCCCAATACATCGACCTCCTGCCCGCGACCGACCCGCGGCTGGGGTCCGTCATTCTCGCCCGCCAGAACCAGCCGGCCGCCGGCGGCCGGCATCCCTGGCTCGCCCTCGGCTGCGCGCCGGGCGCCGCGGCCTTCTGCACCGACGGCTGGCAGTTCTTCGGCACCGACCACCGTCTGACCGGCGAGCCCGCCGCGTTGCGCCTGCCCGGCCTGCCCTCACGCCGCCTGCAATACGAGTCCGCCCTCGGCGGCCTGCAGAGCCGGCCGCTGGACCTCGCGCCCGGCGCGACCGTCGAAGTCGTGTTCCTCGCGCGGTTTGTCGAGGACCATCCCGCCGCTTCCGGCGACTCCGACCTTGCGCTGCTGCACGAGCTGCTGCCCGCAAACTGGCTCCCGGCCGCCGCGACCGGCGACTCCACCGTCGCTCCCGACTCCCTTTTCACCACCGCTCCCTGGGTGCACGGCCGGCGGCCCGCCGCCACCGACTGGGCCGATTGGTTTCCAGGCGCACGTCGCCACGGGGAAACCGGTGAGCAGGGACAGCTCCTGTCATTCTTCCATGGAATCGAGACCCACGTCGTGTCCCGCGACAAGGAGGCCGCGATCGCCCGGCCGCACGGGCACGTGCTGCGCAGCGGCGCGGCCACGTGGATCAACGACACCCAGTTCGGCGTGACCTGCTACGCCGCGGGCATCTTCGGCGCGCAGTCCTATCTCGGCAACCCGAGCCTGGCCCGGCTGCTCAGTGTCGTCCGCAACCAGCTCAATGTCGCCCGCGCCGGCGGCCAGCGGGTGTTCGTCCGGCACGGCGCCGACTGGCACCAGCTTGGCGTGCCCTCGGCCTTTGTCATGGAACCGGGTCTGGTCCGCTGGATTTACCGGCTTGATGACGGTGTCGTCGAGGCCCGGGCCTGGTGTTCCGCCCGCCTGCCCGCCTCGTTCCTGGAACTGCAGGTCACCGCCGGGCCCGCGCGGGAATTTCTCGCGACCCACCAGCTGGCGCTCGGCTCGCAGGAATTCGACTTCGCGGGGGATCTCGAGCTGCACGAGGACGGCTGGCTTGGCTGCCGGCCGGCCCCGGAAAGTTTCATGGCGCAGCACCTGCCCGGCACCTGCTTCGCGATCGCGGCCGCTGACGCCGGCCAGCTCGCGGCGCACGGTGGCGACGAGCTGCTTTATTCCGACGGCACCGCCCGCCAGGGTCCCTACGCCGTTTTCGTCACGAAACCAGTCACGCGCTGCACCTTCCTCATGCTGGGCGCGCCCGACGGTTCCGCCGCACTGCCCGCCGCGGTCGCGACCGCCCGCGCGGAATGCGCGCGCAACGCCGCTCCCGCCCGTGCGCCCGTCGCGCCGCTGCGCCTGCGCGGCAGCACGGACGCCGGCACGGCCCGCATCGACGAGGTCCTGCCCTGGTTCACCCACAACGCCGGCATCCATTTCTCCGCGCCGCACGGCCTTGAGCAATACGGCGGCGCGGCCTGGGGCGTGCGCGACGTCTGCCAGGGCTCGGTCGAGTGGCTGCTGGCCGCCGGGGAATACGCCATCGTGCGCCGGCTGCTTTCCACCGTGTTCGCCCAGCAGTATGCGCGGGACGAGGGCGCCAGCCTCGCCGGCGGCTGGCCGCAGTGGTTCATGTTCCCGCCCTTCCGATCCATCCAGCAGGCGCACAGCCACGGTGACGTGTGCTTCTGGCCCGTCAAGGCGCTCTGCGACTACGTCGAGGCGACCAATGACCTCGGCTTCCTTTCCACCCCGGTCGGCTACACCGATCCGATCGAATTCACCTCCGGCGGCCCCGTCGAGACCCTCTGGGCGCACTGCGACCGCGTGGTCGCGCAGTGCGAGGCGCGCTTCGTGCCCGGCACCGCGCTCGTCAATTACGGCGACGGCGACTGGGACGACACCCTGCAGCCAGCCGATCCCGCCATGCGCACGCGCATGGTCAGCGCCTGGACCGTGGGCTTGGCCTACCACGCGTTCCGCCAGCTCGCGGAGGTCAGCCGCCGCGCGGGCGAGACCGCGCGTGCCGCGCACCTCGAGACCCTGCTGGGCCGCATGCGCGCCGATTTTCTCGTCCACGCGATGCCGGGGGGCATCGTCGCGGGCTTCCTCATCAGCGAACCCGGCGGCGGCTTCCGGCCGTTGCTGCATCCGACCGACCAAGTCACAGGGATCCGCTACCGGCTGCTCCCGATGACGCGCTCGATGCTGGCCGAGCTTTTCACCCCCGAGGAGGCGGTCCGGCACGCGGCGATCATCGAGCGGGAGCTGCGCTTCTCCGACGGCGTCCGCCTCATGAGCGAGCCGGCCGTCTACCGCGGCGGCCTCGAAAAACTTTTCAAGCGCGCCGAGACGGCCGCCAACGTCGGCCGCGAGATCGGCCTCCAATACGTGCACGCCCACCTTCGCTACGCCGAGGCCATGGCGAAACTCGGCGACGCCGACCGGCTGTGGGCCGCCCTGCAGGTGGTCAACCCGGTCGCGCTGGAAAAAATCCTGCCCATCGCCGCGCTGCGGCAGAGCAACGTCTATTTCTCCAGCTCCGATGCGGATTTCTCCGACCGGACCGAGGCGGCGGCGCGCTGGCCCGAGCTCCGCGCCGGCCGGGTCGCCGTGCGCGGCGGCTGGCGGCTCTATTCCAGCGGCCCCGGCCTGTTCCTCCACAAGCTGCGCACCTGCCTGCTCGGCGTGCGCGAGTCCTTCGGTGACGTTGTCTTTGATCCGGTCCTGCCGCGCAGCCTCGACGGCCTCACGGCCGATACGCATCTGCTGGGCCGCCCGCTGCGCCTGGTGTTCTCCGTGAAACACGGCACCAGCTCACCGCGCGCCATCCGCGTCAACGGCACGCTGCTCACCGGCGTTTCCCGCGAGCCGAATCCCTACCGCCCGGGCGGCTTGCGCGTGCCCGGCGCCGTCCTCGCCCCGCTGCTCAACACCGAGATCAATCGCATCGAGATCGAGCTCTGATCCCGCGCCGCCTTCCGCTCCCGTCCCCGCTTTCCATCCCCCGCCCCGGGGCCCAAACTGCTCACCACTTCCATCACGATGCCCCAACCACACCATGTCACGGCGCCGGAAGACCGCGTGCCACTGTCGCAGAAAGTCGCCTACGGCATGGGCGCGGTCGTCACCATCGTGGCGGTGAACTCCGTCGTGCAGCTCACGAACCTCGTCTACATCGTCGGCCTCGGCGTGAGTGCGATCTGGATCGGCTGGGCGTCCGCGTTCCCGCGACTGTGGGACGCGGTCATCGACCCGTTCATCGGCAACCTGTCCGACAACTCGCGCTGGCGTTTCGGCCGGCGCATTCCCTTCCTCATCGTCGGCGGCCTGCTGATCGGCACCGCCTTCGGGATGCTGTGGA
>Ga0265327_10000346_pt1 | contig 87920 bp, 35 predicted proteins | sample 41621metaG_FD_202089 | JGI IMG/M metagenome (GOLD analysis project Ga0265327, IMG submission 202089) | Rhizosphere microbial communities from Carex aquatilis grown in University of Washington, Seatle, WA, United States - 4-16-21 metaG | ecosystem: Host-associated > Plants > Roots > Rhizosphere...
CTGCCGGCATAATTATTTCCAGCTCCCGTTAAGGTCAGCGGGTCTGTGCCTGAGACATTCAAGTTTAGAGGCTTGGCACCGCTGACATTGGCAATGGAACCGGAATACATCCAGTTACTGCCCATGGCGCTGGAAATCGTGAGTGTGGAAGCGGTGTTCGTGGAATTGTTCACCACACTGCCGGCAGCGGTGCTATACAATCCCATGACCTGCTGATTGAAACCGTTCAAGTCAAGGGTACCGGAAGCATTGCCTTCCAAAACTGGCGCATTGGTCGGTAGCGCATTGGCCACCCCCAGATGAACATGGGTTGCAGCCATCGATAACAAGCCCCAGACATTGCTCGTGCCATTAAGATAGATATCCGAGATGCCCGAATCCGCTATGGGGTTGAACATATTGGTGCCCATGTTGATGCTGCCGTTAAATATACCGCTGCAGGAAAATCCCCGGAACCCTAATAAGGCCACGCCATCAACCAGCGTCAGGTTATTGTTCAAAATAATCTGGCTGCTGGTATCGCCCCGTAAATATAAAATCGAACTTACCCCCAAACTCGGATCCGCACCGTGGACGGTAATGGGGCCGTTCCACGTATTAGTCGTATTCGCGCCAAGCGTACCAAACGTTGCTCGATATGTCCCTACGCCCGCATCACCATCACCGGGAACATAGACATTCAATGACACGCCCGCTGGAATATTGGCATTGTTTCCAAGCCGCAGAATGGCACCGCTGTTGCCCAGCAGATTCGCATTGCTGATGGTCACAGAGCAGTTTGTGCCCAGCCCGCGGCTGTTATAAACATTTATACCGGCGGTTGAGGAAATGGAGCCGGAAGTGGGATTGGCCTTATCGAGAATGACATTGGTCAATCCGTCGTTTGTACTCATGAGGAATATGCCGCCCGCATCGTTGATCAGGACGGTGCCGGCAGCCAGTGCGTTGGAAACCGTAAAGTAAGCGGTGCTCGCCGGCAGCAGGGTGAGCAGGTTATTTCCCGCATTAATACCACCACCCAACGTCAGCGAAGTTCCATTCGCAGCCACCAAGGTGGAATTGGCCGTGGCGGTCAGCGGGCCGTTCCACGTGGAAGCACCTGTGCCGGATTCCACCACCAGCGCGCCGCCACCGGAAACACCGGTGCCAGCAAGAGTCAAGGCTTCGGACGTAGTAACATTGGCCATAATATCGAGCTCAGTACCCGGAGTCAGCACCGTGCCGCTGTCCGCGGTACCAAATGCGGCAGAATTATTCATCTGCACCGTGCCGCCCACAATAGTGGTAGCACCGGTATAGGTATTTGGATTATTGAGGACCAACGTGCCACCGTTGGTAACGGTTACCGATCCAGTACCCGTGATGGTGTTAGGCGCATTGTAAGAGAAAATATTCAATATCAGCGATGAGTCATCCTCGATTGGCCCAGCCAATGCAGTATCAACCACCCCATCGCCCAGCACGAGCGTACCACCCGAAATCAAGGTCAACCCGCTATAACTATTATATCCATTGGCCATCGTGAGTGTGCCGCTCCCTTGCTTGGTGAGCGTGGCCGCCCCCCCGATTGCACTCGAACCAACGAAGGAATAACTCTTGGTGACATTGGATACCGTAATCGTGCTTGGCGATGGAGCTATGGCCAGGTTGACACTGGTATTGTTTCCGGAATCATTAAACACCACGGTACCGCCATCGGTATAGACCGTAGACGCCAGTGAACTATGCAACAGCCAGTTGGCGGTGGAATAATCCCAGTTGGTGTCGGTCGCCCCAGTCCATTGGAGATAGTCAGCGGCGGTAACAACCAAGTCGATGCTGCCGTTAACGGTATTATTGGTGATGTAGGCGGCAATTTGCGTGTTGATGGGCATGGCCAGCGTAAAGCTGCTGGAACCAGCATCGACAAAGCTTCCGTATTTGATAAGCGGATAACTGCCCACAGACACGCTGCCAGGATTTATGTTATTGATGTAAACGGCGAGCGTACCGGTATTGGTGTAGGTGCCTGCCACCTGGAGTGGCGCGGCGGGGGTAAGACTATGGCTATTGAAGTCAAATTTCAGCGTGTTGTAGTTCAGGCTCAAGCTGGCCGCCGTGGTATAATTCGTGGCGGCGACCCGGCGTAAATCGAGCTCAGTAGAACTGGCAAGATTTAGCGGACCGTTGAAAGCTTGCGTCGTAACGCACGTGAGCGTGCCCGACGATACCGTCACCGGACCGGCAAAGGTGTTGTTATTGGAGAGAACGAGCGTACCCATTGCGACGGTAACGGGTCCGCCGATAGTGCTGTTGGCCATCAATGCCAGCGTGCCACCCCCTTGTTTGCTCAATGAGCCGTTCCCCGTGATGACGCTATTGTTGTTAACAGCGGAAGCAACATTAAAGACCACGGCCGCGTTGTTCGTAATTGGCCCGCTAAAGGCATAATCGTTAGCGCCATTACCGAACTGAACGCTGCCGTTGTTAACGGTATAGCCGCCGGCGCACTGATTTGCTCCCTGCAGAAATAAATTGCCAGCGCCGTTCTTCACCAAGGCAATCCGGTTTGCCGGGGCCAAAGCCCCGCCCAGGGTTCCCGCAAAGGTATAATCGGTATTATTGTTGATCGTAAGCGCGGCATTGGTGTTGCTATTGCCGCCAGCGATTACGGAACTGGTTCCAATGCTGGGATCACTCGATAAACCGGCCAAAGTCTGGTTCACCGAGGCCGTGGGACTGCCCAGGGTGAGACTCCCATAACGATTCCAAAATGGGTTGATACCATCGGTACGGCCCAGCGTCAAAGCCGTGGTCGTTGGCAGGCGGTTATCGCCACTTGACAGTTGCAACGTGACGCCGCCGGCAACCAGCAAGCCGCCGTTCCAAGTACTGGCATTGGTCAACACCACTACCGCCGTGCTGCCCGCTGAATTATCAGCCACGAACTGCAAATGGCCGTTGCCGGAAATCACCCCATAAATCCCATACGTCTTGCCGCTGGTTCCAGCATTGCAATCGATCGTGGTATCGCCCGCCAGCACCACACCGGCGGCAAAATTATCACCGACATTGCCGGTAATCGTCCAGGCCCCCGCAGCGCCGTTCCGTCCGTCGCCACAAAGCGTAAACTGTTTGGGCCACTGGACGAGCGTCGCAGACCCGCCGTTATGATTGGAAATGCGCACAGTAGCATTGGAATACACCGTAATGTTGGTGGCATTATTCAAAATAGAAACATACGGATCGGTGGTGGTGGGCGTATTAAAGTCGCAAAAGAGTGCCGTGGTGCCGCCGTAGGTGCTATTACCAGGCGTACCGATAAGCACGGAACCACCCAGGAAATTATTGGTAATATTGGCGAAACGCACGAAACCGTTGGTGGTGGCGGTTGAGGCCACCACGCTGACCGTGCCGGTGGCGTAGATTGAGGGCTGAATGATATCCGTCGCCTGGGCATCAAGAATTGAATTATGGGCGGCCATCAAAATGGTCGGATTAGCTCCCACCAAAGTCAGATTGGTGACTGCGGCGAGGGGGATGCTGGTGGTTGAACCAACCCCGATGGTATAGGTTGCGGTTCCGGCGTTGGAGAAGGTAATGCCACCAGCAACCACGCCGTTGGTCATGGTTACGGTTGTGGCAGTGGCGGTGTTGACACCAAAGACTGCCGTGTTGGCGACGGCGTTATTCCAAGGGCCATTCGCAGCGCCGTTCCACCAGTAAAGACTGCTGGCGGAAGTGCCCCAGTTGCCGTTCCCATCGGCTCCCGTGGGAAAGCCGCTGGCCGGGGTGGCATCCCAGGTCAGCGTGCCGGACCGAACTGCCAGACTGGCAAACAGGAACAGTGCCGTGGTCATCCCAAGGCGCTTTAGCGAGTATATTGCTCCGGAATTTTTCATGACTTTAATCAGGGTTACTGGTTTGGTTCTAAAGGGAATTAATTTGGTTGAACCTGACTATAATCACATCCTGAAATAACGTCGTTATGATTTTTGGTATTTTTGTTTGCTTTTTTCAGCGTCACTATTCTAGTCTTTTTTACACCTTTTTTACCCGCCAACCATGAAATCAACCAGTATTCCCAAGGCTCGCCGCACCGGCGCGCTGCATCACATCCGGCGAAATGTCTTGCTGCTGCTGGGCTCGCACAGCTATGTCCTGCAAAGCGGCATTGCGCGCTACGCGCGCGAAGCTGACTGGGTGCTGGATGATACCTTTGTAAATGAAGGCACGGTGCCGGTGTGGTGGCGCGGCGACGGCATGCTGACCTTGATCACCAATCCCAAGGACGCCGAAGCCTTGCGACATTTCCCTGATTTGCCCCTCGTGGATTTCTCCAAAGGCTGGATTAGCGATTCGATGCCCAAAAAATACCGGGCCGCCGGCCTAAATCGTCCGCGCGTGCTTTATGACAATATCAAAATTGGAAAGCTGGCGGCCGAACACTTCCTAGAGCGCGGCTTTAAACATATTGCCCTGCTCAATGGCGGTAATTATTGGATGGAAAAAGAACGGCTGCCCATATTTCAACAGACCGTGGAAGCCGGCGGCGGGCAATTCTACGAACTCAAATATTATAAATGTTTTCCGCACACCACCCCGCGACCCCTGCGCGACGAACTGGCAGCGCATCGCTGGCTGGTGAAAACCATCCGCAACTTGCCCAAGCCCATCGGCATTTCGGTTGCCTCGGACAATGTGGCCTTGCGCGTTATGCGCGCTTGCGACGAAGCCGGCATGAGCGTGCCCGAAGAGGTGGCCGTGCTGGGCTGCCATAATAATCCCCTCATTTGTGATTATACACCCGTGCCGCTCTCCAGCATTGAGGACGACCTGGACCGGATTGGCTACGAGGGGGCGAAGCTGCTGGATAGAATAATGGACGGCAAACCTGCCCCCCGCGAACCGGTGTTAATTCCCCCCAAAGGCGTGGTAACCCGCATGAGCACAAACATCCTCGCCGTACCGGACCTCCAGGTGGCGCGCGGCGTGCGCTTTATCTGGGAACATTACCGGGAAGACATCGGCACACCCGAGGTTGCCGCCGCCGCCGGCCTTTCCCGCAGCGGGGTGGACCGCGCATTCGTTAAACATCTTGGCCGCACGCCAGCGCAGGAAATACTCTCATTACGAATTGAATGCGCTAAAAAGCTGCTCTTGGAAACACAGTTAAAAGCACACGAAGTCGCCGTACAATCCGGTTTTAAAAACATTGTGCATTTCTCCCAGGCATTCCACCGAACCACCGGCACCCGCCCGAGTTTTTTTCGCCGGAGAACCGGGAAATAACATGTTGCGATCAAATAACCGGATTAAACAATCATCGCCCCACCCTATGCCGTCATTATTTCTTTAAGCGGTCGAGTCCAAAGCCGCGTCTCATGCCACTGGCCGCCGTTGGTGTTCAATGAAAGGCTCGCATTGCCAAACGAATTTTGGCCGGCTGCTGCGAACATAGCCGCTTCATTTCAGAAGCGTTCGCCTGGCTGCGCTGTAGTGAAACGAAAGCGGGAGCCGGGACCACAGTTCGCGGTAGCGAACAGCAACATTTTGAGCACCCACATTGTGGCGGGCCTGGAAAGCCTCATCCATTTCAGCATTTTTCTTCATTGGCACACTTCCAGTATTGGCTGGCGTGTCGGGTTCAATTCTCAGTTTTAAAACAAAGTGGTGTTATCGCGGAAGCCTGTCCTTGGCACCATGAGGTCAGGCCTTCGGTTTGCCGGAGGTCGTTGATCAGCGCACCCGCACGGCATTGCCAAAATCTTCCGAGCTAAAATCGAGCGTGTTTTTGGCTGTCAATTTATGGATGATGATTTTGCCGTCGGATTTACGTTCGGCCACCACGCTATTCCCTTGTATGCTCCAGGTAAAGCCATCGAACCAGTTTAATTTTGTGCCGTCCGGTTTGCTGGATTTAATCGTGCCATCTTCACAAAACTCGCGAATAAAGGTGCTGCCTTCGGCCGTGTAACGCCAGCGGCCAACAATGTCAGCTTTGACCGGCTGCAAAGCCGGTGGAAAAACCTCTTGCATCAATGAAGCGTATTTTGCCTTTAGCGCCTGTACGGTAGGGATCACCTCGCCGACAGGCTCCGCCGGATAAACATTACTGGCATGAGTCCAGGCCAGTTCGGCAGCGGCAAGTTTTTTCAGAAAAGCGGGCTGGTCAAAGGACGCGCCGGCTTTCAGCGATTTGTCCACGGCGTCAAAATAAAGCGACCAGCGCATGGCGTAATAATCCTTAACCAGACCGTTCCAACCGCGATTGGCGTAATCGTTCAAACTCGACCCAGGCTGGTCGTTCCACGTCGTAAGGAGCGTGCGCGCCTGCCACTCGAACTGGCGCTTCTCTGCCGCGGTGGTTCCCCACTGGCCCGAGTCGCGCAGCCACCCGCCGAGCAAAAATTCCCTCCGTGTGCCCAGCAGGCCGTCCAAGTCGGACAATATTTGCAGGAATAAGTTTTCATTCTTTTCAAAAGCCGGCAGGTCTTTTGCCTCCGCCGCTTTTATAATTCGATCATAGACCACGTGCGACAGGTCGCCCATGACCTGCCGGGTAACATCAGCCAGGTCATAACGGTAAGCGTCGGAGTTTCCACAGTCCGGCGCGGCAGCCAGCAGGGCTGCCCACGCGGGCGCCAGTTCCGCCGGGTCGTAGGGAATCCGCGTGTCGCTCCAGGTGCGCGCCTTCTCGCCCCGCAACGGACGGGCGGCAAAAATATTGTTGGCGGGCGTGTCGGACGCGTAGTGCACGCCATAAATCGTCCGCTGAAAACCCGCCCATGCCGCGCGCGCCGGGGCGGAATCTGCACCGTATCGGCGCTGAAGGTATTCAGGAACCCATGTCTCCAAGTTCACCGGCTGGTCGCGCCAGATAAATTCGGGAACCAGTTCATAAACCACCGGCGTGTTGCAATGGCCTTCGGGAACAAAACCCAAACCGGCAAGCCGGCCTTTTTTCTGGTTTTGCAGGGCTTCTGGAAACGCCCTGGCCAGGCGCGGCAAGTCGGCGTTCAGTTCGTTATTGCCACCAAAATTATGCAGCAAACACCAGATCCACGTCTTGCCGTTGAACGCGCCGTGCGTCCAGAACGGCCGGGATTCGGCACACAAATCCAGCGCGAGCACGCGATCTGCCGGAATTTCCGCCAGCATCCTGGCATTGTCAGTCTGCCAGCATTGTTTGACCCATACCGCCTGCGGATCAGCGGCGCACATGGCGGCAAACACGCGCCGGCCGCAATCCGTCAGGTCCACGCCCTTGGAATTCCCGCCTTCGTGAAACGGGTCGCCAGCATAATAACCGGCGCGGCCAAAAAGCTTTTCCTGCTCGCGCATGAACACTGCCGCCACCCGGTCAAATAGCGGATCGGTTGGATCCAGCATATCGGGACGCTTTAAACCGCCGGCCCAGTCGCCTTGCGCCAGAATTTTGGCGCCCGGATTGCGCCGGGCAAAATCCGGCGGCACCATGCCGTAATACCCCTGCTGTACCACGTTCATGCCCAGTTCATGTGCGCGATGAATGATTTTCTGCGCCAGTTCCACGCGTTGCGGCACCCACGACACCGGCAGTTCACCGCCAAAATTTTCCATGTTTTGCATGAACATCCATGGAAAATGCGCCGGGCTGCCAAGCCACTGCCGGATTTCCGCTTCGGAATAATTGAAGTTGGTCAGCGTATTGATCCAAACCGCTTCCTGGCCGGTCATGACAAACGGCAGATTGATTCCGTTCATGGCCATCCAGTCCAGCTCGCGCTCCCAGCGCAGCCAGTCCCACCACGGCATCGTGTAGCCGAAGGTGCAGTAGTTGAACATATACCGCTGCGGCACGGTGGCGGCGTGATGAATCTTTTTCGCGACCGGCGGTAATATGGCAGGCAGTTGCAACTGGCTGCCGCACTCGGAAAAATCGCACTGGGCAGCGTATTTGAGATACCAGTTGAACGCCGAGGCGAGTGAAACACCATTATTGCCGCGCAAAATAATTTTACCGGCGCGCGACTCGATTTCAAACACGTCGCGCCCTTGATCCGCAGGGATTGTCTCCAGCGCAAACCCGCCGGAACGCCCCGGCAGGATTCGTTCAATCAAATCATGCGCCGGTTGCGTGGACAAAACATTGCGCGGTTCCGCGGAATAAACCGAAACCGCACCGGTAATCAAAAACAGGCACGCCGCGGTAAAAAAAATGTGCCCGGCGGTTTTTGAATTTTTGGGAATCATATGTTTACAGCCTGACAGACGGTGAAAAAGTTAACAGCCACCGCCAAACCCGCCATCGCATGTTTGGGTGTGAATCGTGAGGGCGCGACCCGAAACCGCGCTGGTTCGGATTCCACCAGCAGGAACGGGTCACCGTCCCAAAAATTTCACCACCGCCCCGGTGCGGGAATTGACGTGGAGTTTGTAGTAAATACTCCGCAAATACTGGCGCACCGTGTCCATGCTGATGCCAAGGTGCGTGGCGATTTGTTTGTACAGCAACCCTTCGGCCAGCAGCTTCAACACCTCGCGCTCCCGTCGCGTCAGCGTGGCCAGCTCTGCCTGTGACTTGCCAAGGTTTTGAAAATAGCTCCCAACTTTGGCGGCCATGTGCCGGGCCAGGGGCATCCCCCCCAGGCAGGCTTCACGCAGCGACTCCAGCAATTTGGCCCCCGGCGTGCGCTTGAGCAAATAGCCGCTGGCCCCGGCTTTCAGCGATTCAAAGAGAAAATCCCCTTCGTCATACACGGTAAACATCACCACGGTGAGGTCCGGCTTTTGCGCCTTTAACACTCGCACACATTCGATGCCTGATTTACCAGGCAATCCAATATCCATGAGCACCACGTCCGGGTTCAATCCCGGCAGTTTCTTCAACGCCATCTCGCCGTCCGGAAACGTCCCGGCCAGGCGAAATCCCCTGGCTTGGCTGATGTATTCGCCCACCGTCTCGCGCACCCGCAGGTCGTCCTCAACGATGGCTACGGATAGAATCGCGCCGTCCTCACCTGCGGGATCGATCTTGGTCATGTCAGTTTTCTTTCGCGAAGCGGGATGGCCAGCCGGATGGTTGTACCGCTGCCCGGCGTGGTTTGCAATTCAAACCGGCCGCCGATTTCATCCATACGGCGCTGAATGTTGTTGAGGCCGTGTCCGCCCTCGCGGCGGTTTTCAGGGTCGAATCCCGTCCCATTGTCCCGAATCTCGACCTGAAATTCTTCGCCCACCCACGCCAAGTCAATGGTGATACTGGTAGCCTTTGCGTGTTTCAGTGCATTGGCCAGCGATTCCTTGTAGGCCAGGTAAATATTGTGCCGCGTCTCCGCGTGTAAATTGAAATCGGGAATTTCCGGGGGCACAGCCAGGGCATATTGCACGCGGGAGTTTTCAAACAACTCGTCCGTGCGCCGCGCCATGTATTCCACCAGGCTGCGCAGCGAATCGTTCTCCGGCCGCACCGCCCAGACGATGGATTCGAGGGATTCCATCATCGTGCGGGCCGAGTCGGAAATTATCCGCGCCTGCGCCACCACGTTGGCCGGGGTTTGCACCTCGTTCCCCACCATCTCGCCGAGCAGCGCCAGTTGCGAGAGGCTCGCGCCCAAATCATCGTGGATGTCCCGCGCGATGCGGTTGCGCTCCTGCTCCAGCGCGCGCTCGTGCTCAAGCCGCTGGATGCGCCAGCGCGCGCGGCGGCGCTCCAGCAGATGCACCGTGAGCGCCACGCTGCTAAACAACGCCAGCGCCGCCGAGCCAACAAACCACCAGCGTTCCCAGAGATGCCGGGGGACAAAATCTTCAAACGAAGTGGCCACCGCGATGTCGCCAAACTTCCAGCCATCGCCGCCGCCGCGATGAACGAGATGGATTTCATCGAAACACGCGTTGGCCTTGAATTGCGTGACCAATTCTGCGTTCTGCCCAATTTCCGTCTGGCCAGGCCGGAGGTCGGGATTCAGCCACACGGTGATGTTCGCGTCGCTGCCTGGAACATATTGCACCTTGAAAACGATGGTGCTCGGTGCCCCGTGGCGCGGCGCTTCATAACTGATGATGGATTCGATATTATAATTGAGTGAGGAAAGATTCCATTCACCCGGCGTCTGGTTCGATGGCCCCTTGCCAGACACATTGAAGGCGCTGTAACCCCACGCGATCAGCGCGTTGCCAACCCCAAGGTGCTCCGTATTTTTCTCGTAAAGCACCAGCCCGGCCAGATAATAGCCATGAAGTTTTTCTTCTGTGATGAAATCGGAAATCGGGTCAACCGTGAACTTGAAATACAGCGTACCGCTGGAGTTTTTCCCCTGCGGCTTGACCGCGCCATGGAGAATATCCACGCCCGCACCGGTGTTGTGCGCCAGGCGCACGGCCGGGTCGCGCCACAAAATCGCCGCGTGCAACGGCGTTGCCAGAAAAAACACCAGCACCGCTGTGGCGATAAAACCCGGCAGACACGAATGAAGCCGGTTTATTTTTATTCCGCCCATTTCTGCAATGAAATGAGTCTATCCGTTTGCACGAAGATTTGCATAAAAAAAATCGACACAAAATCATCGTCAGGGCAGCGTCACTTTGAGCCGGAAATAACGGCATTGGTCGGTGTTCACCGGCAACCCCGTCGCATAGTTCATTTGAATACGACCATCGGGCAGTGTCGTTTGTCCCAAAAAGCTTAATTGCCCGTTGGCCGCACTCCAGTTCTGCAAATCCGTCGAGGTCTCCACACAAATGTTAACCCCCGCCAGTCCGGGCTGGCAGACAAAGTTGAATACAGCAAAATTAGAACCGCTTGAATTTGCCAGTTGAATCGCGGGGTTGCCGAGGGCCGCTGTCTCCGCCGGGTCACTGCCATTGAAATAACTGGCAACATACGACGCCGGCACATTGGTGGAAAAATTTGTCAGCCCGAGGTTCCACGCCGCCGACCAGTCAGCCAACATCTGGGGATTCGCCGGCAGGGACGCGACTTGCTGGAACGAAATCGTGCCACTTGAATTTGTGCCGCCGGTAGTGAAAATTGCGGCCTTGAGCAACAGTGGCAGCCCCGGTGAAAGTGAACGGAGGCGCAACCAGTAGGTGTTACCGGTACTGCTGCTGAAGACTTGCGCCGGATGCAAATCCTGGTCCAGCACCCCGTTGTTCTGTGCAAACCATACCCGGTCCACGTTCAGCAAATTGCCGCCGGAAGTGAAGTTGAACGTCACCGAATAATCGCCGGTGTTAGTAGCCAGCGAACTGACATCCCACGTCCAAACTGTCGGTGACGTGCCGCAGCTCGTTGGGCTCCAACTGCCGGTGATCGTCCGCACGCCGCATTTTTGAAAGGTGAGATTGCCCGCCGAACCCGTGCCACCCTGCGACGCGGATACGACGCTCAAGGTTGTCGCGGGAGCGGTGTTCGTCAGCGTGAAATAATAATTGTTCAGGTAAGTGGCGCTGCCGGTCCAGCCGAAGTGCGCATCGGTGCTGGCGTTTGTTCCGTTTTGCAGCAGTGCAGCCGTGAACACGCCGAGCGCGCTGTTGCCGGAGGTATACTGGAAATTCGCCACGTAATCACCCGCGCCAGTGAGTTGCGAGGATACGTCGCGCGTCCAAATGACCGGCGTGATGGAGCAGATACCCGCTGACCACGTTGTGGACACCGCGTAATTAGTGCGGTCAAACGCGCTGGCGGCTTGCGTATAGTATTTCGCGAACAGATTACTCACCACAGTCAGCGTGTCCCCGGTGGTGTTGGTGGAGTAAACCTGATGCTGCGTTATCCATTGAAGCTCCCACGCGGCGATTTGATTTTGAATGGCGGTTTGGTTAAACGCCTGGCTGTTATCCACGGCGGAATACAGGTTTGTCATGAACTGCTGCCAGCGCGGCAGATAAAATCCACCGATCAAGCCGGACCAGTCGCGGTTGGCGTAATCGTTGAGGCTGCTGGTGGAATTAGCCCACGTGGTCAGCAGCAGGCGGGCGTTGTATTCGCACAAATCCTGTTCGGTGGCAGTCGAACCCCAACTGCGCGCATCGGCAAGCCATTTACCCAGGAGCCATTCACGGCGCGTGGCGGTAAGCGTTTCCAAATCAGCAATAAGACCCAAAATCTGGTTACCATAGACGTGCACGGCGGCGGGGTTGCCGTTGGTGTAAGCCTTGCCAAGCATCTGCTGATTACGCGTCACCAGATCGCAAAGCACCTGCCGGGTCACGTCCGCCAGATCAAAGCGGAATGTGTCGGCTTGCTGCAAACCGGGGTCGCTCGCGGCGGATTCCAGCAGTTGCCAGGCGGACGACAAACGCGCGGAGTCGTAGGGAATGGTGGTGGTGGACCATGTCCGCGCAAGGATGCCGGCATCCAACGAAGGCCGGGCATTCATGGCGCTATTATGCGGCCCCTGGATGGTCTGCCGCGCGCCGTAAATCGTGTCCAGCAACACCGCCCACGCCTGGTCCAGCGCGGGGAGCGATTTACCGTAGCGATGGCGCGCGTAATCATCTGCCCATTGGTGAAGATCCGGCGCGTTGGTACGCCAGGCATTTTCAAACAACATTTCATATGCTGCCGGAATTGTCTGGCTGCCTTCGGGCACAAAGCCGATGCCCGAATAATTTCCCCGGCCGGGATCGGTCAACGCCGCAACGGGCCGTTGTGCCAGCGTCCAGAGCTTTCCATAAAGGCCGCTGTTGCCGCCGTAGTTTTGGATGGCGCACCACAGCCACGGTGTGCCATTGAAATTCGCGGTGGCACGCCACTGTTCATTATCCTCGCATTGCAAATCCAGCACGAGCACCTGGGTTCGCACCGTGCCGCCAAGCATCGTCTGGTTGGGCTGGCCAGACCACGCCTCAATGACCCATACGGCGTTGGTGGCGGCGGTGAACATGGCATTCTGGATGGCCGCGCCGGCGGCACCCAGGCTGATGCCCGAGGTGCTGCCGCCTTCATGGAACGGATCGGCACAGAAGAAATGCGCCGGCCCAAAGAGATTGGTTTCGACGAGATACATGTTGGTCGCCAGCTTCGGAAACAGCGGGTCGGTCATGTTCAACAAATTCGGCTCCGTAAACACACCCCAGCCGCCTTGCGCGATGACGTTTGCCGCAGGATAGCGTGCGGAAAAATCCGGCGGCACCATGCCAAAGCAGCCTTGCAGCATCGGCTCGATGCCGAGGTCGCGCAGCCGCTGGCAAATCTGCTGGCCCAGGGCCCGCCGCGCGTCAATGACTGACTGCGGCACCGGCCCGCCAAAGCCATACATGTTGCCCATCAGCATCCAGGGCAGATGCGACGGCAGGCACAGCCACGCCGCCACGTCCGGGTTGGCATAACCAAACTGGTCGCGCAGCACCGTCTGAAAAACGGCTTCCGTGCCGGACATCACCTGCGCCACATTGATGCCGTTCAAGGCAAGGTAATCAATTTCCCGCTCGTAATCCGCCCATTGCCACCATGCCATCGTGTAGCCGATGGTGCAGCAGTTGTAGGCAAACCGGTATTTGTGCGGGCTGGCAATGTGAACTTTCGGCGAAACCGCCGGCAAGGGGTACGGCAAGGTCAACTGGTCGCCATTCCACGACACGTCGCAGTGACAATAATTTTTTAAATAATAGTTCAGTGCCAACGCCACCGAAACGCCATTGTTGCCGCGCAAAACAATTTGGCTGCCGGCGCTTTCAATTTCAAACGTATCCAGACCTGAATCCTGCGGGACGAACTGGAGCACAAAAGAATTTGTGTACGCTGGAAGCAGGCGCTGAATCAAGCCAGCGACGCCGGTGAGGTTTGTGCTGACGGGGGCGAATTGCAATAGCGAAAGTTGTGCCGTTGAGCTGTTCGTCGCGCCGAAAAGGTTGGTCACGGAGACAAAATAATTTCCCTGATCCGCCTGCGCCAGGCCGGTCAACATCAGCATGTTGTTCGTCGCGCCGGGAACCGGATTGCCGTTGTGATACCACTGATATGCCAGCGGCGCGGAGCCGGAAGCGGTGATGCTGAACGTGAAGAAACCGCCGGCGCTCACCGCCCCGCCAACCGGATTGAAAACGATTCCCGGCGGGCTGCCGGCAGCCGCAGAGGGCACAGAAGAAACGTCCGCATAGCTGTTGCCGATGGCAATTTCATCCCACTGAAAATTATTGCCCGCGCTGGACACAAGTGAAACGCCTTTGAACGTAGGCTTGATGAAAAGGCTGTTGTTACCAAATGAAGCCGGAAGCACCGTCGGATCGCCGTTGGTGCCAACATAGCCGCGCACGGTCGCACCGCTGGATGCGTAGGTGAAGCGCACGGTAAACTTGACCACGTTGGTGCCACGTGGCACGCCGGAAAGCTGGCCAGAGCCATACACCGAGCCGTCGCTGTAACCCCAGTTGGTTCCGCTGTAAGCAGCGGCACCGGCCACGAGATTGTTATAGCCCGAATCCGCGCGCAGCGCTAAACCAACCGCGCCACTGGTGCCCGAAATACTGGTGTTGGTGTTGGCCCGGACGAGGAAGCTCACCCAGACCTCGCCGTTGGTACTTGCCGCATCGAGCCACATTTGATGCGCGGCGGCACTGAAATCCCGGTAATAACTGCCGCCGTCTGTGGTTGTGGAATTGGCGGAAAACCCCAAGGTGGTTTGTGACCCGTAAATCAAGCTGTTGCCGCTGATCAGAATCCCGTTCCCAGAATTGCTGGTGTATTGAAATCCATTGGTCCACCCCACTCCCGAAGCGTCAGCCGCATTACCGCCCCCGCCCCATGCCGCCAAGTTGGAGCCGACGGCGCTGGCCAACGCATCAAACCCGGTGTAAGCAATCACCGTAGCTGACGCAGAGGTTGTCACCAACCAAATAGCCACGCTATAAACCACCAGCCAATTTTTTTGATTTGCAGTCATAAGCTAATTAATTTCGACCGTCCTGTTTATGTGGTCGCAACCGTTATTCAGCAGGCAGGCGTAAATTTACGTCTGCACCTGCGTTTAGGCGTCATTTTTTCGCCAGATAATACCAATCCAGCAAACCATTTTGCCCGGCAGACATGATCCGCCATGGCGTCATGGCGGTATGACCATCCGCCCAGGCAAAATTATCCCCGTTCCCATGCCGGGTATAAGGAGGGCACGTGGACATCTGACTCCCCGTGCTGGCCCAAGGTGGATTTAAGGGCGTATACAGGTAACCAAAACACCAATTACCAAGCGTCTGGCCAGGGATTGGATCCAAACCATCTCCATTCATACAAGTCTCCACCGGCTTGCTAATGTCGCTGAGTTTGAATCTGGAAGAATCGGTATAGCCGAGATAAAAATAATTGTGACCATAGCCGCCATACGCTCCCTGGTTGTGGTCACTGGCATTCATCACTCCGTCAATTTTTGCCGAGGGACACGCCACCACCGAGTTGGTTGCCGACAACGTGGCTGCATTTGTCGTTCCCCGGCCGATATAGGGGGAAATTTCGAGAAACCAGCCAACCGGCGAAACCCCGCCACTGTAAAGCACGCCTGCCACCGGTAAAAAATTGGCGTTGTCCTGGGAATACATCAAATAAGCCAGGCCGATCTGCTTCTCGTTGCTGGCGCAGCGTATCGTCTTGGCTTTCTCCTTGGCTTTGGCCAGGGCCGGCAGCAGCATCGCCGCGAGAATCGCAATGATGGCAATGACCACCAGCAATTCTATAAGCGTAAATCCGCGAGGTTGCTGCTTATCCAATAGTTTCACAACCAAACTTGACCGGTTATAAACGCCAAGTCGCTTGTAAATATTCTTCACGTGCGAGGTGACGGTATAGAATCTCAAACCCAGCAAATCTGCCACCTGTTGACTGGTCAAGCCCATGGTCAACAAAGCCGCCACTTGCATTTGCCGCGTCGTTAAACGGGAATCATTTCGTTTCAACACCTCTGGCAGCTCGTTGGAATTTGGTGTCAGCATCATATTAAACTCTCAGTTCTCGAAATGCGGGGGACCGGATTGAGCCAGTTCCCCCCGCCACCGCAAGTACAGCCATTTTCACTTATGGATTCACCAACCGGTAGAATACCGTCGGCCGGGTCAAATCAATTGTAATCGTGGCGCTATTGCCACTGACGCCGGATACCGTGCTCCACGCGGCCGGATTTGTGTTAAGCCCCGTGGACAGATTATTGGTCTGGCTCACCAAGCGCCAACCTTGACCAGACGGCCACGAGAGCGTCAGCGTGTTTCCGTTGACGCTGTTGGTAAGCATTGCCGGGGTCGGCATCGGATTCACCACACTCAACACACCGTTAGTGAAGCTGAAGTTCAAACTGCCGCCGGGGCTGCCCGTGATGCTTGCAAAATTGCCTGCGCTCGCCGCCCCGGCACCACTGAACAATGTAAACGTCTGGCCCGCAGTAAACGTGCCGGTGGGAACGATGTTCAAAATGCCGCCATAGGCCACGGTGGAACCGAGGGCAACTGCGGTATTGGCAGCCGTGCTGCCGTTCACGGCAAACGTGGTGGTGGAATTGGGGTTCAACGTGAGCGCGCCGCCAATGGTCAGCGTGCCGCTGCCGTTGGTGCCGGGCGCGAGTATGCCATTAACGGCGACCGCGTCGGCAATAGTGCCGTTGCCCCCTAGCGTGCCGCCGGCCACGGTAACAGCGCTGCCGCTGGCCAACGATCCGTTGACCAACAACGTGCCGTTGCTCACCACGGTCGCACCGGTGTAGGTGTTGGCGCCCGACAACGTCTGTGTGCCTGCGCCAATCTTGGTTAGCGTCAGGATATTTCCCGCGCTGCCGTTTTGCGCGCTGCCGCTGAAATTGGCCGTCCGGTCGCCGCCACCGACGATCAAGGTTGAAGGACCCGTTGAGGTATCACCCCCATAAACGTTACCAGAACCGGCCAGGCCGCCGATGGTTTCCGAAATACCCTCAAAGATATAAAACTGTGCCGATGGCCCCACATTAACGATAGCTGATGTCCCGACAGCCGCACCAGCCCGATCCACCCATAACTTGCCACCATTGGTCACCCAGACTGTGCCGGTGTTGTCAGAATTTGTGCCACGGAAAATAATGCGGTTGTCATACATGGTGCCGCCACCGGGGCCGTCCACATAATAATCACCTGCGCCGGATAATGCAGGTGCCGGAATATAGCCGGCGGCACCGCGATAAAAGACCACGGCGGCGGAATTAATAATTTTTGCGCTGGCCAAAGCCGCCGTGCTGCTGGCAAGGGCCGACCCATCCACTTTTAAGGTGCCGCCAGCAACCACCGTATTGCCCGTATAGGTGTTGGCATTGGTAAGTACCAAAGTACCATTCGCGCTTTTGGTCAAACCATCGGTTCCCGCCAGCACCGCGCCAATGGTTGCCGTCTGGTTTGCCACTGAAATCGTCGGCGCGCTGCCAGCCAGTGTCAATGCCCCGCCGCTGCCGGCATCAATGTTCCAATTGTAATTGCTGCCCATGTCGCCCAAGACCAGATTGCCGGCCGTCTGGGGACCGTCCAAGGTGACGGTGGTGTTGGCCGTCAGGGTCAGCGTGCTGAAGTCCGCTGTCACGCCGCTGGCGTTGGGAATGATGTTATTTGTCCAATTGTAACTACCAGTCCACGAACCATCGCCGACCGTGGTCCAAACCGCCTCCGTTTCCGTGATATAATTTGCGGTGGCCACGGGGCTGTCAGAAAAACCGCTCGCGACCGCATATGCCTGAATCGTGATATTGGTGTTCACCGGCACCGCGATGGGCGTGGAATAAACGGGCGAACCCGGAGTGGGCGTGCTGCCATCCGTGGTGTAATAAATGATCGCACCCGGCGTGACGCAACTAATCGTCACCAACTGCGCGCCGATATAACCGCCCGCCGACGGCGTAAAGGTCGGAGTCGCCACCGCATTGACAATCGAAACCGTTCCATTGACGGTCAACTGCGAGACATCCCAACTTAAACCGGATGCCAATGCCGGAAGCAGCACCGTTGAAAAACCGCCGGCGTAAGCGCCAGTTGCTTTCGTGAACAGCGTGAAGGAATCGCCCGCCGCCAATAACGTGCCGTCGCTGGTGATGTCGGAAATCACCAGCGTACCCGCATAGGTCAGGGTGCCGGTCAAGCCGGTCACCAGATCGCAAACCGGCAGACCGCCAGTCTTTGAAACGCGCATGAAGTTGGTGCTGCCCGCATCCAAGGTGAGCTGGTTGTTGATGGTCAGCATTCCCACCGAGCCATTGGTGCCTGCGTTCAAATTATTGGTACCGGCCACCAGTGTGCCGCCGCTGTTAAGCGTGACCGGCCCGTTGATGACACCGTCACCGCCGAGCACCGCGCCACTTTTTACTATCGCCGCACTGCCGGCCGCAAGTGAGCCGGGGCTGTTGACCAGCAACGTGCCATTGCTGACCGTGGTTGCGCCGGTGTAACGGTTCACGCCGGACAGCACCAAGCTGCCCGCGCCGGTTTTGGTGAGTGTCTTGCTGCCGGAACCGGCCCCGGTGTTTTCGGTGATGTTGCCGCTGATGGTCAAGTCATTGGTGGCGGGCCCATCTTCGGTGTCAACCGCCAGGCTGTTGTAAGTAAGATCAATATTTCCAGTGACGCTGGCAGTGGTCGCGGACGCCTTGGAGTTGATGGATAGCCCGTCGGTTGAGGCGCGCAAATATTCGGTTGCCGTGCCTGGCGCGACGAGTGCACCGCCCGTAAGGCTCCAGGTGCGCACGTATTCGCTGGCTGAAAGATTCAGGGTGCCGGCAATGTTCACCACGCGCGTGTTGCCGCTGCCGTATTTCCCGCTGATGCCGAAAGGCACGGTCGTGGCGGCGGTCGCACCGCTGGAAATAGTAAGCTGACCGGAACCGACCGCCGAGGCGTCGGCACCGTATCCAGCGTTTTTGCCCAGTTGCAACGAGCCATTGCTCACGGTGAGGCCCCCGCTAAAGCTGTTGGCCCCGGCCAACGTCAGCAGTCCGTTGCCGGTCTTGGTCAGCGAATTCGTCCCGGCCAGCACGACTCCAAGCGTTGTGGCGGTATTGCTGACGTTGATGGTGGAAGTTCCCGCAGGAGACTGGAGCGTCAAAGTTCCACCGGCACCATTGGTGATGTTCCAGTTGTAAGTGTTTCCCTGGTCCGCAAAAATTAAATTGCCTGCGGTGGGGAAGCTGTCCAACGTCACCGTGGTGTTGGCGGTCAAGGTGACGGTGCTGAAATCCACCAAGCTGCCACTGCCGTTGCCAATGACATTGTTCGACCAATTTGCCGCCTGCGCCCAGGAAGCACTGGGAATATTATTAGTCCACGTTGCCCAAGGCAGCGTGCTGTAAACGGCTGTCACCACCGGGCTGTCGGCGTAGCCGGATGCGTGAACAAAGGCTTTGATGCTCACCGTGGTGTTCAAAGCCACGGTGATCGGAGTGGAATATGAGGAGGAACCGGTGGTCGGCGTGCTGCCATCGGTGGTGTAATAAATGGTCGCGCCTGAAATGCTGGAGCTGATCACCACCGTTTGCGCGCCGATATAACCTCCTGCTACCGGGGTGAAAGTGGGTTGCGGGGCAGTATTCGCCACCGAAATAGTTCCGCTCACGGACAACTGTGACAAATCCCAGGTAAACCCGGCTGGCAAGCCCGGAAGAACTGTTGTGGTAAAACCACCACTGTAACTGCCAGAACCCTTGGCATAGAGCGTAAACGAATCGCCAGCAGCCAACGGAGTATTGTCGCTGGTGATGTTGGTGACAATCAGCGTGCCGGCGTAAGCCAGACCGCTCATGCCCTTGATGAGATCGTTGGTCAATATGCCTCCGGTCTTGCTGATGCGCATGAAGTTGGTGCTGCCGGTGTTCAAAGTCAGCGTGCCGTTGATGGTCAAGGCGCCTGCATTGGTTGCGCCAATGGCCGCAGCGAGCGTGCTGCCGCTGTTAAGTGTCACGGCGGCGTTGTTGGTGCCAGCCCCGCCAAAGGTTGCGCCCGCAGCCACATTTACAGCGCTACTGCCCGAACCGTTCAATAACAAAGTTCCGCCATTCACCGCGGTCGCGGCTGTATAACTGTTCGCACCGGCAAGAACCAATGTGCCTGCACCGGTTTTGGTCACTGCGTAAGCACCGCCGCCGCCGCCGTTCTGATTGATGGGTGAATTCACCAGCAAATCTATCCCGCTTGAAACCGAGCCTTTGGCAACGTTGAACGTCAGGGGTCCAATGTCCACGCCGACACCACCGCCAGTGCTGGCAATCGTGGCCACCGAGGCAGAGGCCAGAGTATTGATGGTGCCGCCGGCGCTGGAGGCATTCACCGGGCGCAACCGGTCGATGCCGGTTAGATTTACGTTGATGGTGCCCCCCGTCATGTTGATGGTTTTGAAATAATCCGCTTTGCCGACGCTAAAAGTGCCGCCGTTCACATTCACAGTTTGATTGCCAGCGTTGCCGCCAATGGCAAACGCCGTCAGTGTGTTGACCGTTCCCCCGGAACCGACGGTCAGTGGACCAGAGCCGATGCAACCCGCGCCGCCGTTGAAAGCCGCTCCGTTCACCAACAACACCGTGCCGCCATTGACTGTCAGGCCACCGGTAAATGTATTCAGTCCGTTCAGACACAAGACGCCAGCTACGGTCACCGGGCTGGAAAGTTGTAACGTGGTGAGCGCCGCGCCATAGCCAGCCCCAGCCGGCACCGTGGCAATGGTGCCAGTCGTGCCCGCCGAATCAAAATTCTCGCCGAAATTGGCGCTCGTGTCATATTTTGCATACAACACCGTCCCATAAATATTGCCATTGGCCTGCGTCAATTGGACTTTCACACATTTGGTATTGCTGCCGTCCACCGCCTGCAACTGGTAGGTTGCGGTCGTACCGCTGTTGCTAAAATAAAAAGCCGTGCCAACCAGCGGAACGGTGCTGTTTACATAGCCCCCACCGACCAGACCACCAGCATTGGTCACGCTGGCCAGTGAAACACCGGTAAACATCAAGTTTGTCGTGGCGGTGGCCGGCAAAAATGCCCCATAAGCCAGCGTACTGGCTGAACCGGACGCAGAATTGTTGGTAACGCCAAAGCTGCCCGAGACAACGCCCGACACAGTCAAGGCGATGCCTGGACCTTCATTCCAATTTTGATTTGCTCCCACTGCCACCGGATTATTAACGGCCAGATTTTTCAATGCCCCGGACAAATCAATCCCGTTTGCACCACAGGTCAACGTGCCGGCTCCCGAAATGATAATGTCAGTCGCCGCGCTGGAAACGCTGATGCCCGCCCATGGCCGGGAAGCTGCCAGAGTTAATCCAGCGCCCAAGGAAGAGGTATTCCACGTGGCGATGTCGGTGTTCGTCGGTGAGCCATTGGCCCCACCACCGCCCGACCAGACCCCGGTCGTGACGCCGGTCAGGTCAGTGCCCGTGCCAGATTTGATGGCGGTGGCTGCGGTTGCCGAACAAATTCCCAGGGCCAGCATGACTGGCAAAAGCAGAGTTTTATGGATAACGGGTAGACTCAAATGAATCTGAATATTTTTTTTCATCGTTGGATTTGGGTTGGGTGCTGTCCGTTGAAATAATACTTTCGGTTCAAATGCCTGCCATCGCATGTTTGGGTGTGTCCGAGACAAGCTGACAATCCATCGAACGGCTGACGATTTGAGGCTGGCTGGTTATTAGAACGCAATGACTTTTGAACTTTAATCAGCTAGTAAAACGGCGGTGAAGATATGGAAGGAGGGATCATGCACGGCACTGGCCCCGCGCCAAAAGCTGACGATCATCAGGAACCCTCGAAAGCACCAAGGCATCTGGTTTTGATCAGTGTCCGCTTGGCCCTGCGGTTCGACCTCCTGTCAAAAATGATTTTCTTGAGGGAGGCGCAGGTGTCTGGTAGTTTTTGCCTTACAAGGCACAATTTGAGGTGCAATGCAGATCGAGCGGAAGGGTGGCTGAGTGGTTAAAGGCACCTGACTCGAAATCAGGAGATGGGGTAACTCATCCGTGGGTTCGAATCCCACCCCTTCCGCCATTTAAGAATCAACCAATAAAATCAATAGTTCTATTGGTTTTATTGTTTCCAGAATATTAAATGCATAACTGTATTGCATAACAAACACAATCGTATTTGGTTGCGAGGGCTACTCCGGCACTATTCGGCTTAAATCACTTCAACTCGCTCACTACTCGCTAACGAGAGCGGCAACGGATGGTTCATGCTCACAACATGAATCGACACATGAAAAACCGCTACCGGGTGTTCCACCGTGGCTGTTTGAGCTGTTAGATGACATGTTAACCCGGATGGAAAAACCTCACATTCCAGAAAGTTGAATGTGTCATCCGCTGCACGGCCTTTTCAGACCCATAATTGGGTTCGTTGGAAAATGCTTCAATTTTGCAACCGAGCACCGAATTGGTTTTTTTGCAGGCCAAACTGCCGGCTATAATCCTGTTTGCGTTCGGCGGCTGTCAGCATGGGAGGGGCGGCAACCTGGATCAGTGTGCCGCCATTATTTACCGATTCGTGTGCCAGCCTTTGATACTCGTGTTGAAAGGCTTCGCGGACAATGGCAAAACTCAACGGCTGCGGCTGGTTGAACTTCTCGCTGTCGAGCAGAAAGGGTTTGCCGGGTTCAATGATCGGGAACCCGCTGGCATCCACGCCGCGAAAACGACCGGCCGAACGATAGTCAGTCAGAATGTTTTCCACGGTATGCAAGTTCGCGCCGGGATTGTCGCGCCATTCAAGCCGGAGGGTTGTCGCATCAAGGCTAAGCACAATCCAATCGCCCTCGCGCCGGGATTGCCGGGCATCGGTCGTGAAGCGGACTAGCTCCTTGAAGTAGGGCACACGCAACCTGTAGGCGGCTGGTGGGTCATGGTAATTTGCGGCAATGGTGACAGTCGCGCCGGTGTTGTCAAAACTCATCGTGGCATTGAGGAGGCCAAATTCGGTGGGCGCATTTTTGATGGCGATACATTCGCCGGACTTGACCCAGGCGGGCGAGAGACAGTGGAACAGCCAGAGTTCCCGCTGGCCAGGCTCAAGGCCGGCCTGACCGCCGTATTCCAGCAGCACCAGGTCGCGCGTAAGGCAGGCCAGTTTGGAAGCTGCCCAGGCGTGCGGCGGCGGACAGCTCGCTTCCACGCTCCGGTCGGTCCACGGATGAACAAGGTTTTCAAACCCTTCGCTGGTTGAACCGCAATGCAGCAGGAGGTGATAAAAGTCTTTCAGCGCGGTGTAATCATCGCCCATTACCAGGTATTGCTCGACTTGGTTGGCGGTGATGTATTGGTGCAGATGCATGCCGTGCCGGTAAGTCATGATGCCTTCGGCATAACTTTTGCGGATGTGATCCACCGTGCCACGCACGCGCGGGTCGGCAGGTGCCAGCGTTTCGGACGGGAACGCCAGCAGCATGTTTTCCCAGTCACAGGCAGTTTGGTATTCCGCAAAACCCGGCCTGGCTTCGGGGCCGGTGAGATAAGGGTAAAGGCCGGGTGGAACATAGCCATCAGGTTGGGCCGAGGCTTTGATGCCCGTAAGAATATTCGCGACGTAATGTTGCTCCAGTTTGAGCCACGCAGCGGCGTCATTCGTGCGGCCCAGAAAACGCGCAACCCGCACGGCATCCCGCAGCCCCAGCAAAGCCCAAAGATTGTTGCTTGTGTAGTGTCCCTTGATCATCTCGTTATCGTAAGGATAGGCCGGCGGCAGCAGGCCGTATTCATTCCGGTCAATGACCTGAGCGATGTATGCCACGGCTCGCTGCAGACTCGGATACGTTTTATTCGCAAATGCCCGGTCCTGCGTGAAGAGGATCGTCATGGCGGTTGCAAACATGACCGGGCCATGGCCGGCAGGGATCTCCACACCGTGGGCCAGCGCCGCGTCCTGATAAAGCCCGCTGGGTTGCTGAAAGGTGACGGCGCGCGCCACCACGGCCTTGGCACGGTCAAACAAACCCGCCTGCAAATACGCCAGGGTCATTTGCGGCGAGGACGTCAGAAAGAAATCCGGATAGGGCAGCCCGTCGGTCTGCGTCCAGGAATCGCCGCGCATCCGCGTGGCCAGCAACACCTGCACCATGCTGGCGCGTTGCGCGTCCTCCACGCGCTTTTCCGGAAACTCGAAGGCCGCGCAATCCTTGAACATATTCCGCCAATACGACTGCGCCCTGGCCCGGTAAGTTTGATAATCCGCCGCCGCGACCTTCGCGTTGAACGCCGCGTCTTTCACCGGCACGCGCGGCAGCCTGAACGTCGCGGCGAACGACCCGCCCGGCTTGAGTGCCTTGCGATAGCGCGCCAGGCAGCATTCGGCCCGCGCCGTGATGAACTGCTCGCTGCCAACGAACGGCTTCGCATACGGAACTCCCGGCACAGCCTCGCGTGCCGCCCCCCGCGAAAACGCATACGCCAGTTTCCCGTCACGGATCGCGGCATCATCCGTCATTTCGTAACGCCAATCCGGCGAGAAAACACTGTCGCCATACCTGTAATCGCCACCGCTGAACCGCAGCGCCGCAACGAATGATCCCTCCGCCTCCTGTTTCCCGGTGTTTCGCATCCGCAACTGCACGAAGTTGACAGTGTTTGTGACTCCCTCGCCGTCCAAGGGCATCGCAAAGTATTCGATGTCATAAGCAATAGCGCCGTCGCGCCACGCGGATTGCACCACCGGGATCCAGCCGTCGAGAAATGTTTTCTCCCGCACCAGCAAAGGCGTGTTTGTGGACCCGTAGAAAAAACAGAGTTCCGCGTTGCGGGTGAACATCGCTCCGTCGAATGTGATTTGGGTTACATCCGGCTGCTCCGGCACGCCAATGACCGTCGTGGATTTCGCGAGATAACACCACGCACCATCCGCCGTATCCGTCGCGGGATCGAGCATATCAACAGCCGCCAGGCCAGGAATGACTGTCGCCACAACGAGGAGCATGGCTTGAACGAATCGCCTCATATTATTGTTGCAAACGAAAAAATTGGACCGGGTTGGCGAAATTGTTTGTCCAAGGGGAAACGGCGTTGGCTACCACTGTCCATGGTCCCGTTACCACCTGGGCCGTTTCGAGCGCGCCGGATGTCCAATACAAAACCACTCCGCCAGCCGTCTTCCCGAAGGAAAGCACCGGGGGCACCTGCTTGACGGTAAACTGGCTGGGAGCTAGCACCCCAAGGGTCATGCGCGGTTCATAGATGAGGCCCGCATAGCAGGAGGTCTTGTCCAAATACTCATGCAAACCGGCTGAAATGTTTCTGGCCCGGAAGGTCTGCGAAAAAGTCCCCGAACCCACCGGCTGGCCGTTCACATAGCCGGTGGCATTGGTGAATAGGGTGGCGGTCGAATTTGGTTGCGCCAGCACCAAGGCCAAGTGAACCCATTGGCCGGCACTCCAGTTTGTTGTGGACCAGGTGGTCGTGCTGGCGCCGGCATCGCTGAAAGCACCCACGTAGCCATTATTGCCAACCCCGAGCGTAACCTCTGCGGCCCATTGGAAGGCATAGCCGATGGTGCCGGCAGTATTAGCACTGGAAACAGCCGGGTTCTTGACCCAGACCTCCATCGTCAATCCGCCGGCGGCAACGATCTGTGCGGCGGTTGGATAGCCCGGATTACTACCTCCAAGCGGGCCGGTGGAAAGACCAGAATCGTCGTTGCCCGAAAAGCTCACCGAACCGATGCCGGTGCAGAACTGGGCGTTGGTCGGAATGTCTGGCGAATAAACCGGCGCGGCCCCGGACCCAATGATGTTGCTGACATTATGCCCCGCTCCACTGGTGTCAACTATGGGAGCCGTCACGGTGCCAGAAGTTGCCAAAAAAGACCATTGGAGGAGGGTCACCGGCACCGGCACCACGCTGGCCTGAACTGTGGCGCTGAAGGTGGAGGCCGTGCCATCGGCGGTACTGATAACACAGCAATATTGCGAAGTGTCGCCCAGCGACAGCGGCGACGTGGTATAACTGGTATTGGTCGCGCCGGGGATGTTCGTGTGGTTCTTCTGCCACTGATAGAGCAGGCTGGTTGACGCCGAGCCGGTGACCGTGGCGCCGACCGTAAACATGGCGTTGCTGCCCGCATATACCGTCACATTCACGGGTTGCTGCGTGATGGTGATGACCGCCGCCAGTTTGATGGTAAACTGGGTCGGACTTACCGCCCCCAACGTGATGCGCGGCTCGAACACCAAACCGGTAAATGGCGAATTGATGCTCAGGGTGTTCAACAACGGATGATTGCCCAGGCTGGTGCCACGCTGCAAATCGCTGTTGAACACCGAGCCCGCGTAAGTGCCCTGCAACTGCCCGTCCACATAAAGCTGCAAATCCGCCACCAACTGCCCGCTGCTGTTCAGCGACGGGTTGATGAATTCTGCCGCAACGTGATGCCATTGCGTGCTGTCCAGCGCGGCTTCCACCTTGTTGTTCCCGTTGAAACCATTGGCGCAACCAACCCCGGTGGCGGTGGCATAAATGTTATATTCACCGGCAATAGTGAAAATAAGGCCCGAGCCGCCGCCGCCCTTCACCCACGTTTCCATCGTCAGGCCGCCGTTGCGAATGATGTCAGTCCAGCTCACGATGCCCGTGCCGCTCTGGGCCCCGGTGGGATCGGTGGTGATCGAGCCGGTGGCCAGGATCACCGAGCCGATGCCGGTGCAGTTTTGCAGCTTGTTCGTGTTTGGAATATCGTTGGTATAGACTCCGCCATTGCCGCCGAGCACATAGCCGTCCCGGCCATTCCCGCTGTCGTCATGGACGTCGCCCGAGGCGGGATGGATGCCAGGGACGCCAACAGCTTCGGAGGTCGCATCAAACCCGTATTGCAGCAATGTTCCTGTTTGCGCCACCGCCATCGTGGGCGCGGCAATCACATCCGGGACCCCGCCACCCGCAATGAAGTTGGTGTAGCGCACGGCATATTCATATTTGAATGCATCGAGAATATTTGAGAAGGACAGCAGCTCCGCAGCGTGCTGCTGTTCGTTGGTTGTCAGCACCCCGACCGCCGGCGGGGGCGCGCCGTTATGCCCGGCACTCCATGGCCACAACGGCGTCTCGCTTCGGTAGGAGAGCACCGTGTTTTGGAACAGTTGGGATGGCTCCGCGTTTGTGTTCCAATCCCAGGTGAAATCCACCCTGGTCGCGTCCGGGCTTAATTGCAACGTGTTGTTCGCCAGCACCGATGAGGCTGCATCGGAAGTATAAGTCACGTTGGTTACAAAATAGGGGATCTGGATGACAATCTGGCCCGGCGGCGAGGTAAATAAATTCGTCAGCCCAACGTGCGCGCCGTTAGTGGCAAAGTTCATCCAAGCCGAGACGATGCCGAATTCCGTTCCAGCGTTGGTCACGGAAATGGTCTGGCCGGGTATCGCCCACGCCGGCGAAACCACGGAGAACAGCATCAGGTTCCGCTGGCCGATGTCCAAGCCCAGCCGCCCGCCGTATTCCATGACAAAACAGTTGCGTATCAGGTCCGCAGTTTTTGTGGCACCCCAGGCGTGCGGTGTCGGTACATAGGGTGAGAGCAGGAGCATCCGGTCCTGCCACGGATAAACCATGTTTTCAAACCCCTCGGACGTCGGCCCGCAATGCGCCAGGATATGATAGAGGTCGGTCAGCGCCTGCCGAGCATTGCCGGCGGCCACTTCCTGCATGGCGGGGTTGACGGTGATGTATTCATGCTCATGCGTGCCGTTGCGGTAATCCATGATGCCTTCGTGAAAGCGCGTTTTGTGGACCCTGGCGACCGTGCCCAGCGTCTTTGAATCCGATGGCGCCAGTGTTTCCGTGGGCCACGCCAGCAGCATATTTTCCCAGTCATAGTCGCCGTTGCCAAACGTGAAGGCACCAAGGCCAGTCGGCACATAGCCATCCGATTCGGCGCTGGATTGAATGGCTTGGAGCACCGACTGCTGGAAGGAATCGTGGAGCACCGTCCAGTTGGTAACATCCTGCTGCCGCCCCATCAGCCGCGCCACACAGATGGCCTTGCGCAATCCGCCAAGCACCCAAAGGTTGTCGCTCGTCCAGTAGCCAATGATCATCTCGTTATCATAGTTTGGGGTAGGCCCGACGAGGCCGTTGGTATTGGCGGCGTGTTGGTTGCTGACATAAGCCACCCCCCGCTGGATGTTCGTGTAAATCGTTGCCGCAAAATTTGTGTTCCCGGTCATTATGATGTGGTTTGCCATGCCCATCAGCACCCGGCCTTGGGAATACGGACTGGCGTTGGGATATTCCGGGCTGTCAAACTGCCCATTGGCACGCTGCGATTGGGCCATGAACTGGATGGTCGGCTCAAAGTAGCCGGGCAATTGGAGGGAATCGTAGAGCAACTCGTAATCAAAGTGCGTGGTCGGAAAACAGCCGGGATACGGCAGCCCGTCAGTCTGCATCTGCTGGCCGCTTATCGTCCGCGTTGCCAGAAGCACATGCACCGCGCACTCACGAAACGCATTTTCCACGCGCGGTTCGGCCGGGATCGAAATATGGCAACGGCTTCCCACCAGGTCCTGCCACATCGTTATGGTGTTGCTCCGGTAAGTGTCGTAATCGGCGGCCGTAATGCTGTTGATCAAACCCGTGTTACTCACCGCCACCGGCACGCGCGGCAGCTTGAACCGGAACGACTTCGCTTCACCCGGTTGCAACGACACATTGTAAGTCGCCAAGCCCGTCTCCAGTCGTGCGGTCACACCATAAGTCGTCCCCACAAACGGCCCCGTGTAGGGCACACCCTGCACCGCCTCCACCTTTTGCACTGCTGGATCGAAGCCATAAACCCACTGCCCGTTCCGAATGAGCGCGTTATTGGTGATGGCAAACGTCCACGCCGAGTTGAAGGTCGGACTGCCGAAGCGGTAGTCCTGGCCGCTCCCGCGGCAGGCGGCAATCAGAATGGCGTTCGTCGGCTGCGAGGTCAGGTTGGTTACCGTCACCTGCACAAACTGAAGCGCGTTGGACACGTCGCCACCTGCAATCACCGCTGAAAACATTCCCACGCAATAGTCCACCCCGTTGGTCTGACAGTCATATTCAACGATGGGCATCCAACCGTTGAGAAATGTCTTTTGCCGCGCCATCATCGGCCGGGGCGGATTGCCGTTGCCGTAGAAGAAGCACAGTTCCGACGAGCCAGCCGAGCCGGTGTACAACGCCCCGTCCCAGGTAACCTGGACCACGTCCGGTTGCCATGGCACACCAATCACCGTGGTGGACTTGGTGAGATAACACCATTCCCGGTTCGGGTCGTCAATGGACGGATTTACCATCTGCCCGAAGGAGGCAGCGGTATTCAAACCCAAGAGCAAGGCTACGACGAAGCCCACAAGCGTTCGCGGACGGACGGCCCCCGTGATATGACTCGAGGTGCGCCTGGTCAAAATTTCGCAAGCGAGCTTATTTGCTGTGTACATAAGATAACTGTGAGGTGAAAGCGTCATGATTTGAGTTTTCCGTCCCTGCCAATAATGACGATCCGGGTCTCACCGGCCTTGACCCTGACTTTGGGCCACTGGTCGTAAGCACCCCAACCAAGCGGCTTTTCGGCCTGTTTCGCCGATTCTGCAAAAATGGAGACGGCGGCATCATAAGCGGTGGGGTTGATGATGGAAATGGTCACGCCGGATGCGTCGCGGCTGGTGATGCGGGCCTCGACATGGTCCATGACGAGAAATGTGTCGTCGTTGGTGTGCAGGTAGATGCCGGGATTTTCGAGGCAGGTGAGCGCGGCGAGGATTTCCCAGGCCATGTTGCTATCGCCGCGGTTCACGCTGCCGATGTCGCCGCCTTCCCAGTCGGAAAGCTGGACGCGTTCGGTGACATAGCCGCTTTCGTGACGGAGCGGATTGTGTGGCGCACCGACATATTGGACGACATTGTGCGATTGGTCCTTATACATTTCGGCGACCAGCCGGTCGCCGGTGGCACGGAAAAGTTTCAGGAGACAATCACCGGAGAGGATGTAATAACCCGGTGCGCTGTGATTGTTCTGCGAACTGGCAAAGATGCTGCCGGCGGCGTGGGTGCCGGCCACCTGCATCGCTGAACCTTTGGGAAACTGATAGTCGTAGGACACCATCCAGGTGGCCAGCATGTGGGTGGCAAACTTTGCGCGGTCAACCCACTCGCGTTTGCCGGTAATTTCATAGAGCGCAACGCAGGATTCCACCATGTCCCAGGGCGCTTCACTGTCGGGCGACTGAAGAATCTCCGCCGCGCCGCCGCCGGCGTAGCCTTTAAGAAAGTCCCGCTCGTAATACATCTTGGTGGCGGCTTCGGCGACCTCCAAATACTTTGGCTCGTGGAAATACTGCGAGGCCAGGGCCAGGGCGGAACCGGCGGCGCAACCAGCGGTCGAGCCATTAATGTCCATCCTTCCGGTATCCACATCAATGAACTGGCCAAACTGGCCGTAGGTGTCCCAGACCTTCACCAGGCCGTCCGCGCAGGCGCGCAGGGATTTCTCCCAGGCCGGCTTGAACAGTTCACCGTGACCGCGCTGTTTCATCAATTCAAACGTTTGAAGGCCGAAGTAAAGCGCATCCATACTGCGCCGGGTCATGGCAATGCTGCGGCGCTGTGACATTTGCGAAAAGGTGTCGCCGAAAATTTCGCCGTTGCGGTTCATCGCATGAAATAAACCGGTCTTCCCCTGGGCTGGCCCGAAAAGCATGTCTTCGAGCGAAAGACACACACGGCGCAAATGCTCCGGCGTTTCGTCAATCAAACTTGGGAAACCATAGACCGGCATGCCGCTCCAGCCAATTTGATAGCCGAATGGACTATGGCCGCCAGGCCGGTTGCAGTAATAGCCGCGCCCGGCTTGCTCGAACCACTTCTGCGAATCGAAATGTTCAAGCAACAGGCCGGCGGCGGCACTGTAAGGCGTCACGCAGGAATACGCGTTCGCGCCGGTCAGCGCCTTGCGAACCGCAAACACCTTTTCGTAGAACGCTGGCAGATCGCGGGCGGCGAAGTTATAAACCTTGAACTTCAGGGAAAGTTCATCGCCCGGGTTCCAAGCAGCACCCTGATCGCCACTGGCCGCCCGGCCACACATGACATAGCGCTGTTCACGAACGCCAGGCGCGCTGACAGCAAATGTAATCCGTTTCCTTCCCGTTTTTGGCCCGGCATCCTCCTCGATAAATAGTCCGTTGTTGCCAAAGCGGGTGTCCTGCTCCGCCAGCAGGATGAATCCACGGCGGGCTGACGGGTTCCAGAAACTGAGCATTGGCGTGGCGACATTGCCGGCGTTCAGTTCGATTTTGGCGTGAGCGCCGTCGGGATTCAGGTGTTCAATGTCCGTGGTCGTGACCGGCAAATCCAGCGGCCGGTTTTTTTCGTCGTAAATGTAGGGCGGATAGCCGATGGGCAGGATGCGGAAACGGTTGCCGCCGTAAATTTGCGCGGGGACGAGGATATAATTGTTCGTGCTCCAGTCGTTGAAATCAAAGGCCACGGCCACGCCGGCGGACTTGGCCGCGCCGGAAGCCAGTTTGAAGGTCAGCACGAGGTCGGCTGCCCCGGCCGAAGCGGGCGTGAACCGGGTGTCACAAGTCCATACATCGTCGCCGGCGGTGAGCCTTCCCCCGGTAAAAGAGCGGTTGGCGCGGAGCTGGCTGCCTTCATACCAGCAGCCGAGAATACGCAGGTGACCATCCAGCGATTTCAGAAATTCATCCATAACGGGAGTGGTCGCCGCCTCCGGGACGGGCAGCCAGGTGCGAGCCGAAGCGTCGTCTTTTGGCGGCCACGCAGAATTGTTGTCCGCCTTGGCAACCACCGCCACGCTGAAAAGCAGAGCCGGAAGAAACTGTTTTAGGATGCGCTTATTTTGCGTTTTCACTCTATAACCTTCAATTTACTGACCTGGCCGAATTTCAAAAAATGCTCACGTGACTGGAGACGGTCAAACCGGAGGACATAGCATTGGCCTGTGCTGGTCAAGCTATGTTGACCCCGGGGCAAATCGTGCGGCGAGCCGGTTAAAAATTTGCAGGTCATGCCGGCACCCTACCTCGCCAGATCCTGGCCGGCCAGCCAGTTATCAGTCCAGTCGAAGTTATAATACGGTGCCGTTTGCGCAGGCATGTTTAACTCTTCATACTTGGGATACTGGCTATGGCCATCCATGAACAGCAGCGGAGCCAGCCCCGTCGTGCCATGTGCCGCATATTTATTGTGCAGGCCGGCATTATTGAAATATCCGCCCTGGCTGGAATAGCAAACATTGATGGCTTTTTGGGTCGGATACCTGACCTCGGTGGTTTTGCGCGGTTGAGGTGTCCCGCTGTTATTGGCACAGTATGCTGGCTGATAATAATAATAGGAACACGCGAACAGCAGCCCGTTGGTGGAACCGCCAAGCGCCTGAACACAGGTGAAATTAAATCCCAACCCCTGATCCGTCGGGCAACGGTAGAAGGCCGAACCGTTGTTGGTGCTGATGTAAGGGCTCGACACCGCCAACCACCCCACCCAAAGCGTGTTGCCCCCGGCATTGGGATACACATCCTTGTTATCCCCCACATACATGGCCTCGGTAATTCCAATCTGCCGGAGATTAGAAGTGCATTTGATCCGCAACGCTTTCTGTTTGGCCGCCGCCAGCGCCGGCAGCAGCATCGCCGCCAGGATTGCGATGATCGCGATGACAACCAACAACTCGATGAGCGTGAAAGCCGTGCGCCGTTGATTCTTCTTTTTCATCTCTGTGTTTGGGTTGGATTTTCAGTTAAGGCAGCCCGGCAACTCTGCTGGAAGCATGCCAAGCATAGCTGAACCGATTTTTGTTGGACCTGGCACACTCAACCTGACTGTGGAAAATGCTCACGTTAATCGCTCATCCCTTGATTTACCGCGCAGCCATCCCGGGTTTATATTCATAAAACCATTGAATATCGCCGTTGGCACCCGAACTCATCGTTTGCCAGGAAGTAAAACTGGCGTGTCCATCAACCCAGCCATAATTGCCTCCTTTTTTGCTATGACGGATATAGGGATAGGTGTTGCCATCGCTGAGGGCATGACCTGGCGGATAAAGATAGCCAAAACTCCACCAGATCGCCGCGCCAGGTCCACTAAGCGCCGGAGGCGATGGATCTAATCCGTCGCCATTCATGCAGGTTTCGGCTGGCTTGGTAACGATGGTTATCTTTTGACGTTGCAGTTCCGGATTTGGATTCAAGATGTCGTAGCCAAGGAAAGTTTCGTTGTGCCCATAACCGCCGTAGGCGGCGTATCCCGGAACACTGGCAGGAATGACACCCAGCACCGAGGCGGAAGGGCAAAGTATTATACTGTTTGAAGCCGAGAGGCTCGTGTAGGCCGTTACGCTTTTTGTGCTGATATAGGGACTGATCTCAAAAAACCATTCACAGGGATTCACGCTGCTGGCACCTTCAACGCCCGCCACGGGCAGGAAATCGGAATTATCCGACACATATATGAAATATCCGACGGTTATCTGCTTCTCGTTATTCAAACAGGCAGTCGTTTTGGCTCTTTCTTTCGCCTTGGCCAGCGCTGGCAGCAGCATCGCCGCCAGGATGGCGATGATGGCAATCACCACCAGCAACTCGATCAAGGTGAAGCCCCGGTTGTTTTTTACTTTGTGCATAAAAATTGGTTAATAGATTTGTCCCCTCAGGCCATCTGCCTGTTTCACTCCTACCCAATGGCGTCCCCGGAACCCAAAACCGGGGACGCCATTTTACTTGCCACCCATCCCAAACTCAGTGTTCAACAGCCACGACTCACGGATACACCATCCGGTAGAACACTGCCGGTTCCGCCGGATTAACCGTGAGGTTTGTCGTGGTCATCGTGTCTGAGCCTGAAATCGTGATCCAGTTGGTGCCCAACCCCTTCGTCAACGAGTTAGTCTGGTATTGCAACTTCCAACCCAGATGATCTGAAGGCCAGGAAAGTGTCAGCGTGTGGCCAGACACTGTGAGCATCAGGTTCGTCGGATTGGTGTTGATCGTCGCCACGACGGACAGCGTGCCGGTGGCCGGGTTCCAACTCCACGCTTTGCCGCCGCCCAGCGCAGGCAGGTTGGTAGCCGTAAAGTTGCCAGAGTAATTCGTCGCGCCAATCAGCGTGAACGAATCGCCCGCCTGAAATGTGCCGCCCAGGCTCGTAACATTGAGCATGCCACCCAAGCTGGCTGTGCCGACACCTTGCACATTGCCATAGGTACCCGTGCCCGCGGCACGATTGATGGCCAAGGTAGTGAGGCTACCCGCATTAAGCGTCAGGTTGCTGTTGACCGTCAGGGTGCCGATGCCACTGGTGCCGGGGGCGAGCGTGCCATTCACGGTCACAACGCCAGCGAGCGTGCCGGTGCCAGCGAGCGTGCCGGCGGCAGTCACGGTCAAGGCACTGCTGGTGAGCGAACCGTTCACAACGAGTGTGCCATTGCTGACAACGGTGGAACCAGTGTATGTGTTCGCGCCGGCGAGCGTCTGTGTGCCGGTGCCATTCTTGGTCAGGGACAACTGCACGGAACCGTCGGTAATCACGCCGCTAAAGGTTCCGTTGCCGTTGTCATTACCGAGCGAAAGCAATTGATTGTTATAGGTGCCATTATCGTGGCGCGTCTCAACCGATGCTGCCGGCGTCCCGGTCAAGGAACCGATGGTGGTCGGTCCGACGTTGTAGCCATCGCCAACATATAAGAAGGTGCCGTCCGCCATAACCACGGGATTGGCTGCGCCAAGGCCACCGGCAATTATCTCCAAGTTGCCACTGGCCAGATTGACGGTGCCGGTGAAGGTGTATTGGCCGCCGATTACCTGGCCTTCCAGATTAATTCTGCCGCTGGCGGGACCATTAAGGGTCAGCATTCCGACGTTGCCAACGATGCCGCCCCACAATTCCGCACCGCCCGTCTCATTCAGGACATTGATGGTGGTCGGCCGATTGAGGGTCAAAATGCCGGGGCTTTGGAAGCCACTGGTTTGCGTATAAGCAATCGTCGCCGTCCCTGTCCCGTTGGTGCTGACGATAATGTTATTGGCAATGTTGGCATCCAAAGTCACTTGAACAACATTGGTGCCCGTGTTGGCATCGCCGAGCGTGATGGGGTCGGAGTCTGCGCTGTTCACGTTGACCACTTCCAAGGTGCCTTGTGAAACCGCCGTGCCGCCGCTGTAGGTATTGGCCCCGCTCAACGCCAACGTGCCCGCACCCAGTTTTTGGAGGCCATTGCCGCCGACCAGGTTCGCCGAAATGGTGGCCGTTTGGTTTATGACCGTGATGGCTGGCTTGTTGGTGCCGTTGTTGAGCGTCAATGGCCCGGCACCTCCGTCTGCCAGTGTCCAGGTATAGCTGTTGCCCAAATCGCCAAAGGTCAAGGAGCCAACGGTGATTGTACTATCCAAGGTAACCGACACGGCGTTTGGCAGGGTCAACTGGCTGAAGTCCACCGGAGCACCGATGTTGTTGGGAACGACGTTGTTCGTCCAACTGCTAGTATCGCTCCACGCCACGCCCAGCACATTGGTCCACACGGCTGCGGCTTCCGGCACCGAGTAAGTCGCGCTGGCCACACCGCTATCCGTGTAACCGGCCTGATGGGCGTACGCCTGAATCTGTAGCAATGAGGCACCGACGGGCACATTCACACTTACCGGAGTAATCCCGGAAGCAGAACCGGTGGTAGGCGTGCTGCCATCAGTGGTGTAATAGATGGTCGTGCCGGGGGTCACAGAACTGATGGTAACGGTTTGCGCCCCAACATAAGTGCCGGCCGCCGGATTGAAAGTCGGGCTGGCGAGGACATTGCCCACGGTGATTACACCGCTGCTGGCTAGCAAGGAGGTGTCCCAAGTCAAACCAAACGGCAGCGCCGGCAGGATGATGCTGCTAAAACTGCCGCTGCGACTGCTCCAGCCGGGGAAAAGGGTGAAGCTGTCACCCAGCGCCAGAGGCGTGGCATCACTGGTGATATCAACCACCTTGAGTGTGCCGGCGAAGGTGAGCGCGGCACCCGTCCCGGCGGCGATCTGGTCGCTGGCCGGCGTGCCGCCGGTCTTGGTGATCCGCAGAAAGTTCGTGCAGCCGCTGTTCAAGCCCAGCCCGTTGATCGTCAGCGCGCCAACCGTCGCACTCGGGTCCACCGCAGGATTCACCAGCAGCGTGGCACCGCTGTTGATGTTCGCCGTGCCGAAGATGTAGCCGCCGTTGCCGGCCAGCGTAGCCCCGCCCTGAACCGACACAAGCGTGCCCGTTAGCGAGCCGGGGCTGTCCACTTCCAGCGTGCCGCCGCTGACAGTGGTTGCACCAGTGTAGGTGTTCCCGCCGGTGAGAATCTGCGTGCCCGTGCCGGCCTTCGTCAGCGAGAGTGCCGCGCCGTTGTTTTGAAGCACGCCGCTGAAGTTACCCGAGCCGTTGGCCTTGCCGACAGTCAGAGTGGTGGCGCTGTTCAGGCATTCCGCCGTGCCGGAACCGTTCAAGGCATTGATGGTCGTGGCGCTCCCAAAACGCATCTGCATTCTCCCGCCGCTCTCGATGGTGACGCTGTTGCCGGTGGCCGAGGTCAGGGCCGAGCGCGGCTCGAAGATGGCGGTGCTTTGCACGTCAATGTCGCCGGTAAAGTTCGGGCAGCCGGTGCCATTCAAGATGAAACGCCCATAGGTTGGCCCCACGCCGATGTTGACCAACGTCAGCATTCCGTTGCCGGCCAGAACTGGATTCCATTGCAGATTACCACCGTTGGCGACATTGGGCGCGGTGAGGGTCGTATCCCGGTTGAGCGTGAAGGTCGCCGTCGAGGCGTAAGGGTTCGCGGACGACACATAGGAAATCGTCGAAACCCCGCTGCCTTGATTGGCCACAGTGACCGGATTGGCAAATGATCCGCTGCTGATTATAAACCCGGTGTTGTTCGTTCCGGTGTTGCCGTCATTGACCGTGACCTGCCCGCTGACAGCACCCAATTGCAGCGTGCCCGCGCTGATGGTGGTATTGCCGGAGTAGGTATTGCCGCCATTGGTCGCCACCAGCAAATCTGTGCCGGCCTTAAGCAGTCCGTTCGTGCCCAGCAACGCCGCGTTGATGGTGGTGGGAACATTGTTGCTGATGACGGAAATTCCGCTGGTACTGCTTAGGGTCAAAGATCCACCGCCGGGATTCAGCGTCCAGGCATTTTTATTTCCGCTCTGATCATCAAACAGCAGATTGCCAATCGTTAAGGTTTGATTAAGCGTTACCGTGATGGGGCCAACCATGTTCACGGTGCTGAAATCAGCCGTGATGCCGCTGCCGTTGGCCACAACATTGTTCGACCAGTTGGCCGCGTTAACCCACGAGCCGTCCGCGGTGGCGACCCAGGCCGGCACCATGGTTGTCGGATAAGTATTATAGGTGCCGCTAACCGTGGGACTATTGCCCTTGCCGGTGTTGGTGGCATAAGTTTGGACCAGCACGCTTGCCGGCACAGAGATGTTAACCGAGGCGCTGCCGCTGCCGACCGTGCCGTGAGGTGAACTGCTGTTCGGCGTGCTGCCATCCGTGGTATAGAACACCGTCGAGCCGGCTTCCGAGGTCATTGTCACTGTTTGCGCGCCGAGATAACCACCGGGAGCCGGATTGAGGACCGGTGCCAGCGTGTAATTAATCACCGCGATCTGGCCGGCAGACGCCAGTTGCGAGATGTCCCACGTCAGCGTGCCACCCAATGCCGGCAGGATGACGGCGCCGAAACTGCCGGTATGGCTGCCGGGCGTGAACAGTACAAACGTGTCGCCGCTCGCCAAAGGTGTGGCGTCCGTGGTGATATTGGTCACCACCAGTGTGCCGCCATAGGTCAACAGCCCGGTCGTCACTACCACATCATTCGCGGGCGTGCCGCCGGTCTTGGTCAGGCGCATGACATTTGTGCCGCCCGTGTTCAAGGCGAGCGCGTTGTTGATGGTCAGCATGCCGACTGCGCCATTGGTGCCCGGTGCCAGGATGCCGCCACTTTGAACGCTCACCGCTCCGTTGTAGATGCCAAGGCCGGTTAGCGCGCCGCCGTTATTCACCGTCACCGTGCCGCCGAAAGTACCGGAGCCGGTCAATGTCGCATTCGTCACCGTCACCGCAGTGCTGCCCAGCGAGCCGGGGCTGTCCACTTCCAGCACGCCACCGCTCACGGTGGTCGCGCCGGTATAGGTGTTTGCACCGGTTAAAATCTGTGTGCCCGCGCCGGTCTTCGTGAAGCTCAACGCGGCACTGTTGTTCTCCAAGGTGCCGGAGAAATTGCCCGAGCCTCCCGCCTTGCCCACCGTCAAGGTGGCGGCGGCGCTCACGGAATCGACCGTGCCTGCACCGTTCAAGCCGTCAATGGCTGCAGGCGAGAACTGGATGCGCAACTCGCCACCGGATTCAACTGTAACGCTATTACCAATAGTGGACGTAAGCTGGCCACGAGGCTCAAAGATGGCTCCGCTCTGAATATCGAGGTTTCCGGTAAAGGAAGGCCAGGCGGCATTGACGATGAAACGTCCGACCGTATTGGCGATGGCCAGGGTGCCGCTGCCGGCAAACGGGGGCGTCCATTGAATATAGCTTCCCGGCGACACATTGGGCGTGGTCAAGGTTGCCACCCCGTTCAGCGTAAAAGTCGCGGTCGATCCATAGGTTTGAGCGCCACCGGACACCACATAGGATATTCCCGCAGGCCCGCTGCCCAGATTCGCCACGGTTACGGCATTCGCCACCGCCCCGCTGTTGATGTTTAGCGTGGTATTGTTTGTGCCAGTGTTCACGTCATTCAAGGTGATCAAGCTGCCGCTGGCACCGGTTCCGCTATTTAATTGCAGCGTGCCCGCACTGATGGTTGTGTTGCCGGTGTAGGTGCTGGTACCGCCCAGCACCAAGGTGCCGGCACCCGTTTTGACGAAGCCGTTCGTGCCTGACAATGGCGCGGCGATGGTGGTGGTCTCGCTGTCCACCTCAAGCACGGGCTTGCCGGTCGTGGTGGCCAAGGTAAGCGTACCGCCGCTGCCGGCATTGAGGTTCCAGGCGTAGGTGTTGCCCAAGTCGCCAAAGATAACCGTGCCCACGACCGGCGAGCTGTCGAGCGTCACGGTGGTGTTGGCCGTGAGCGTAAGTGAGTTGAAATAGTTGGTGGAGCCCACGTCGCTGCCAGGCACGGCATTCAACCAGTTGCCCGGCACCGCCCATGAGCCGCCGGCTAGATTGGTAAAAGTGGCGGTGGCGGCGGTCACATAAGTCGCGGCGGCCACCGCGCTGTCAGCATATCCGCCCTTGGTTGCGTATGCCTTGATGACCTCGGTGGTATTGACCGGCACGATGATGGGTGTGCTGTAGACAGCGGAGGTGTTCGCCGGCGTCGAGCCGTCCGTGGTGTAATAAATGGTCGCTCCCGTCGTGCCACAACTAATTGTCACTGCCTGCGCCCCGACATGCGTGCCGCCGGCCGGGCTCAAGGCCGGCGTGCTGACCTGGTTGTTGACCGTGATGTTCACTGCCGTGCTGGTCACGCTCAGGCTGTTATAACTCGCCACCGCCGTCACCGCATAACTGCCCACCGGCAAACCCGCCAGGTTGGCGGTGTAGTTCGGGCCGGTGGCCGAGGACACGCCCGTACTCATGCCGTTGGTGTAGTAAGTAACCGAGCTGATTGAGTAATAGTTGCTGGCCAAGTTGACCGCCAGCGGCACCGTCGCCGGCGCGCTATAGACCGCGCCGTTGGCCGGACTGCTCACGGCCACCGTTGGCGGATTGAAGATCGTGAAGTTGGTCGGGTTCAAAGCGCCCAGCGTCATGCGCGGTTCGTAGATCAGGCCCGAAAACGCCCCCGTTTTGTCAAAACCCTGATGCATGCCGGCCGAAATATTACGGGTGCGATAGTTGATCGTAAAATTCACCGAGGAAGCTATCGGCACTCCATCCAGATAGGAGGTGATATTGGTAAAGAGGGAAGAACTGCCATTCCCCAGGCTCGCATCCGAATTCCGGGGATTGGACAACACAACGGCCAGATGATGCCACTGGCCGGCGGTCCAGCTTGTCGTGGACCAGGTGGTCAGCGCGCCGTTATCACCGTCAAAGTAGCCGATGTGCCCGTCAGTACTCACACCCAGAATCTGTTCACCGGCCCATTGAAAGCCCATGGCGGGACTGGTGTTGCCCGTAACAGTCGATGTTGCCGGGTTCTTGACCCAGACTTCCATCGTCAAACCGCCAGCGGCAACAATCTGCGCTTCGGTCGGAGCATTGGTGGTCGTGGCGGTTCCCAGTGGCCCGGTGGAAAGCCCCGTGTCGGCGGCTGTCGTAAAGCTGACCGAGCCCACGCCGGTGCAAAACTGCTTATTGGCCGGAATGTCCGGGGAATAGGTGGGCGCGGTGCCGGTACCAATAATATTGTTAGCATTGTGCGCCGCCGAGAATCCGCTGGTATCGGCAATCGGCGCCGCCACGGTGCCGGAGGTGCTGGCAAAAGACCATTGCAGGTAGTTCGTGGTGCCGGTGGCGCGGACGGCAGACGCAGATAGCAGCAGCCCGCCGAGCAGGCCGGCCATCAGGAACAGGATTGAGTTGAGGAACGATTTTATTTTCATGCGGTTTGTTTGAATTAGGGCTTCATTTGAAATGAATTTGACGGGCTGGACGGAAAATTTCGCGGCTTTTTCAATCGGCTTTTTCATCCTTCGTAATTATTTTTAATTGTCATTGCCGGCTGGCCATGCCGTTCAAGACTGTCGCAATAATTCTCGCCATGGTTCACGTCTCTTATGTGGTTAAGCGGTTGACGGCGGTGTTTTGTTGGATGTCTAAACCGAATTTTTCAGACTATAGCAGCCACTATATTTGAATGGTATGACGCAAATGGGCTATGCAGCTGTCCCGTGCGAGAAAGGGTGAACTGAGAACTCTTGATCTTGGGGCGGATCTGCCCCTTGACCGCCGCTGGTGTGAACATCCTTTTGCCGCGCAAGCTTTCACCCGCGCCAAGCCGCCGGTGAAGTATCAGCGAACGGGCGTTTGGGTTGATTGCGACCCGGCCTCCGGCGTTTGGCCCAGATACTTCAAAACCGCGTCCGTCCGGGTATGGACGTGGAGCTTGTCGTAAATGGACTTTATAAAGTTGCGCACGGTCTGCCAACTGATGCGCAGTTCATCTGCGACTTCCTTCGGCGTACGGCCCCGGGCCAGCAGCGCCAGCACTTCCTGTTCGCGCGCGGTGAGGTTTTGCACCTCCGCGCCCGCCGGGCCGGGCCGGGCCGGGGCGTCTGGCTTGACGGTGTTGAGCTGGTGGAAATATTCGACCATGCGCCGCGCAATCTGGGGAGAGATGGGTGCGCCGCCGGCGATGATCTCGCGCACGGCTTCCAACAGGCGCTCGCGCGCAAACCGCTTGAGCAGATAGCCGTCCGCGCCGGCTACCAGCGACTTGAATAAATTGTCATTGTCGTCGAAAGCCGTGAGCATGACCACCCGGAGGCCGGCGACCCGCCCCTTCAACGCCCGCAGGCACTCAATTCCAGACAAGCCCGGGAGGTTGATGTCCATGATCACCAGATGGCAATCCGCACCGGGAATCCGGCGCAGGGCGGCTTCGCCGTTTGCACAGGCGGCCACCACCTCGAAATCCGGCGCGCTGCCAAACACCCGTTCGAGGGTATGGCGAAACCCCGTGTCGTCTTCCACAATGGCCAGGCGGGCCGGATTATTCATGCCCGGCGAAGGTACTTTGGATTGACGGGGAGTTGCCATGCCACAAATGAGTCATTCAGTCTGCCTGTTTTCGGAAGCGAGGCGCACGTGAAAGATCGTTCGCGTGCCTTGGGCTGGCGAGCTTTTCAGTTCCAGGTTACCGCCAATTTTCTTCAAGCGCGCCCGTTGATTGACCAAGCCATTGCCCCGCTCGGAAACAGCGGCGGCATCAAACCCACGACCATCGTCTTCAACGGTAATCATAAGCTCTGGATCATCCCATTTCAAACGCAGCCAGATATTTTTGGCACCAGCATGCTTGAGCGTGTTGGTCATGGCTTCGCGAACTGCCATGGTCAGATTGTGACGCGTCTCGGCGCGGATCGGCACGGGCGGCAGATTGGTGGGAACGTCCTTCAAACAGCGAACCGGACTGTTTTCGAAAGCCTCCTCGGCCAGCCGGCAAAGATAGTCGGCGAGCCGCGTGAGGTTGTCATTGCTGGGATTGACGGCCCAGACAATTTCATCCAGCGAGGTCACCACCGAGCGGGCGCGCTGCGCGATGCCGGTGAAACTGCGGTGGATTTCAGCCTTATCAGCCAGGTCGCCGCCGCCCAAGTCGGCCAGCAGCCCGATTTGCGCGAGACCCGCGCCCAGTTCGTCATGAATATCCCGCGCGATGCGGACGCGCTCGCGCTCCAACGCGTGAATGCGCTCCAAACGTTCCAAACGGCGGCGGGCACGGCGGCGGGCAGTGAGGTAAACGCTCCCGGCGATGAAGATGATAATGGCCGTTCCCGATCCAATGCGGAACCACCAGGTTTCCCAAAATCTCGGCACAATCCGCAGCGTGAGCGGTTGCGGCACTTCATCCCACTGGCCATCGCGCCGGCTGGCCATGACACGAAAATGATATTCGCCCGGCGGGAGCGTGCCATAACTGGCCTGCCGGTGAAATCCCATGTCAACCGGGCCATCGTCCCAGCCGTCAAGCTTGACGCGGAAACGTGTGTTCTCGGCGTTGGCAAGGTTCATCGTAGTGTAGTGAAATTCGACCCGGTTCTGCCCGGATTGCACGCGCAGCTCGCCATTTGTCATCGGCTGCCGTGATTGTCCGTTCACCAGCACATCCTCAAACACCACCTGCACCGGGCCGGCAGGCGGCAGCGCCTGCATGTCCACCATGGCAATGGCTTTCATATTGGGCACCAGCAGTCGTCCGCCTGCATCCCAGGCCATCGCCGGGTCCGAGCCTCCCGAACACGGCGTGGTAAACATTCCATCCCAGCCCGTAAGCGTCAGGCATGGTAGCGGCCGGCCTTTTCCTGGTTGATAACTGTTCAACGCGGCCTTGCTAATGCGCATTAGTCCGCGCACGGAGCTGACCCAGAGGTTGCCCAGGCCGTCATCCGCAAGATGCCCGGCGATGTTATTGGCCAAGCCGTCGCGGGTGGTAAAGTCGGTAAACCGCCCGTTCTTCATGCGGATCAACCCGTTTTGAAACGTGCCAATCCACAGCGTTCCGTCTGCATCGGCGAGGAGCGCTACAATCATCTTGCTGTCCAAGCCGTCGGCCTTGCCGTATTGCGTGACCTGGCTGTTCGTGATACGGAAAAGTCCCCCGCCGGCGGTGCCAACCCAGATGTCGCTCTGGTTATCTTCGGCAATGGACCTGACATCCAGACCTGCCAGCCCGTTTGTGAACCAGGTCGCGTGCCCGTCGCTGATGCACGCCACGCCACTGTGGTCGGTGCCGATCCAGAGGCGTTTTTCCCGGTCTTCAAACAGGCACATCACCCAGCCCGGAATTGGCCCGAAGCGCTCTGCTTTTTTGAACCGGCCCGCCTCGTAAAGAAACAGCCCGTCCCGCGTGGCCGCCCAAAGATTGGTGCGGCTGTCCTCCAGCACCATAAACACATGCAGGTCCGTCAATCCTTCGGCATTCGCAAAATGCGTGAACTGGCCGTCTCGATAACGAAAGACGCCCGCACCGGACGTGCCAATCCAAATACTCCCGTCACGCGTTGCCCAAACCGACTGCGCCGTGGTGTCGCGCGCCGCCGGCGGCAACGGCAGCGTGGTCACCGTACGTTGCTTGAGCCGGTGCAGTCCGCCGTTCTCGGTTCCAACCCAGATCGAGCCTTCGCGATCTTCAAAAATGCAGTTGATAACGTTCTGAAAAAGCGGGCCCTCCTCGACGACATAATGCCACTCCCCATCGCGGCTTCGCCGGACCAGGCCGTTGGCATAAGTTCCCACCCACAGGCCGCCGTCCCGGTCTTCGCACATGGCCATCGGAAGGATGTCCGCCGGCTCCTTCACCCATGGACAGGCGATGGGATCGCCAAACAAGCCGTCCGGCGTGCGCGACCGCAGCCAGTTGGTCGCGGCAATCCAAACCCCGCCGTCCTGCCGCCGCGTCATCACTTTGATGTCTGGCGTTGCAGAAACTTTTGTCAGCCGCCCGTGGTCAAACGCGAACAAACCGGCAGCGGATGCAGCCCATACCCGCCCGGTGGAATCCGTCGTAAAAGCGGAAAGCTCAAATTTTACAACCGGCGCACTCCCGCCAGCGGCCACTGCGTTTGTGCCCGCCAGGACCCGGACCAGACCTTCGTCCGCAGTCACGGCCCAGATGTTTTCGCCCGCGTCTTCCAGAAGATTGGAAATGGTGTCATTCGTTTGCAGCTTGATTGGGGAATCAATGTTCTGAAAGCGGCCCTGCGCAAATAGCGCCAGCCCGCCGCCGGCGGTGCCGATCCACAAGCGGCCCTGCCGGTCCGCCAGCAGGCACAGAATCAGGTCGCTCCGCAACGCCGGTGTGTTTTGGGAATTGAACGGTTTGAAATTGACCCCGTCGAACCGTGCCAGACCGTTGTCGGTACCCACCCAAAGATAGCCGTCGGTCGTCTGCGCCACCGCCGTCACCGAACTGTCCGGCAGGCCGTCCTCCATCTGCCAACTGCGCACCAGCCATTCCGGCTCAGCCGCCCACGCCGGCAACGCTCCCATCAGTGCCACCACGAACGCAGCGTGACAGGCGGCGCGGCGGAAAAGTTTTGGCAATGGAGCTGCCGACAGTCGTATCATGTCAGCGCGACGGTATCCCTGCTGCCGCCCCAATTCAAACCGATAATACATCTGCTGGTCATCTGGCCGTGTGGAAGCATCAAGACAGACGCAGCCTAGTTCCACACCTGTTTGGCAGACAAACGTTGGTTCGATTCCCTTAAAAAGGCAAACAACTTCAGTGAATTCTTCAGTAAGGAGGTATAGGAAGTTATAGCAAGATAGTTCGGGAGCAGGTTGAAATAGTTAGTGAAGCGGTGTATTTTTGACATGCAAACAGGCCGTAAATCGTCCAATTCCGCCCCTCGCCTGTGGATTTTGATGGGTGTAGATCGAGGAGTTACTCCTGACAAGATTGCCGCTGTCTTTTCGCAGTTAAAAGGGCTCCTCCAAAGAAGAGCCCGTGCAATTAATTCCAAACCGCCAGCTTCTCAACCGCCAACGAATAAGCTCTCTCCTTAGTCTGATACGAGCCTCAAAACCACGAAGAAACCAAGCGCTGATTCTCGTTTTGCCTAGATTTCCAGTGATCAACCCATTCAGTGACTCCATTAAACGCAACCCGGAGACTGCCGTCTTGTGTTGTGAAAGCACAAAACCAGTGCGAGCGGTTGGGCTGTCTATGCAAGCTAGCCATAAAAACGCATAACAGATTCGAATAACAAATGATGGTGTCAATCGTGTTCAAAGATATGATAATACCTGCAAAATGGTATATTTTCAGCTAACTGGCGATCCGTGGGTTTGAATCCCACCCCTTCCACCATATCCGTTTCCTCGGCTTTTCGAGGATTTCCGGTTCAAACAAGAGGGAAAATCGGTCAACTGTCAGTGAAAGTGTCAGTAACGCCTCGGGCGGTGCCGGAATTTTTCAAAATTCCCCACTATTCGGCAATGCTGCGCCGCTGCTCGTTATCGGTTTTCAGTTCGTGTACCGACCGAAAAGGCACGAATGCAAAACCGATTCACAGTATTCCAGCACGGTGCGGTGTTCTGCTGCGAAGACCAAACCACCGGCCAGCAAAAAAGTCTGCGGACGCGGGATGAAGCCGAAGCACGGAGAATTGTTCAGGCCAAGAACGACACGGTGACGCTGCCGCAGATGAACCTGGTCATGGCCAAGACCTACCTGTCCGCCCAAACTGTGGCCGAAGATGACCCCAAAGAACAAGCACGCCATCACAGAGGCCGAACACATCACGCTTATGGGTGCCGTGGACGCCGAATAGCGGTTGTATTTTCAACTGCTGTGGTTCATCGGCGCGGCGCAGACCAATGCCGCGAACCTAACCGACGCGAACATTGACTGGCAAAGCCGCGTCCTAAAATACCAGCGGCAAAAGTTGAACGGTCGCAGCCGTGCTTGCTTCATGTGGAAGCTTTGTATTCGTGTCGGGATCAAGGGCGTGTCATTGCACAGTTACAGATATTCTTGGGCAGAGCGGGCCAAGGTAGCGGGAATCCCGCAGCGTTGGGCGCAGGCGGCTTTGGGACACAACTCAAAGGCCGTTCACGACGCTTGCCCATGGAGGGTGAGACCATATCCTTCCTGTCACTGTGAGAATGATTACCAAGGGTTTTAACCTCAGAAAACCATGCTCAATTGATGGCCCCAGCGCATAATTTTTTGGGAGTATAATTTAAATCAGGATCGCTCTAATCATTCATGGCTTGGATTTTATAATGCGCATGGTTGACTTGCCCCTGTTTCAAGCCGAGCCGGTCTGCTTATTGGCCACCGAGTCGTTTTTGCAGTTCTTCCAGGCTGACACCTTTGGTTTCGGGCAGGAATTTGGCAACGAGCACAAATTGGAGCACCATCATCAGCGCGAAAAACCCGAAGGCCAGCGCGCCAGAAGTCTTGGCGACGACCGGAAAAACCCAGCCAATCGCCGCGCATAGCACCCACATCAGCGTGCAGGCCACCGCCGAGCCGGAGGCGCGAACAGCATTTGGCAGCAGTTCGTTGATGATCACCCAGACGACCGCCCCTTGAGAATAGGAATGCGAACCGACCACGCCCATCAGGGCGGCAATCACGATCCAGCCATGGGCGTGCGTGGCGAAAACCCACGCCGCCAGCGCGTGGGAAATGACAAACGTTACCGACCCCACCAGCAACAGCGCCTTGCGCCCCACGCGATCAATGAGCGCCATGCCAACGAAAGTCATCACCAGGTTGGTCAATCCAATAATCACCGATTGCATGAGCGCGCTTGAACTGTCCGCTCCGGCCATGCGGAAAATATCCGCCGTATAGTATAAGACGGCGTTGATGCCATCCAACTGGTTGAACACGGCGATCATGCAGACGAGCAACAGCGGCGTCAGGTATTTACGCTGAAAGAGCCGGTCACCCACGCCCGTGTCAGCCGCCGAAAGCGACTCCTGAATTTCCCGGTTTTCGCGCGCCGGGTCTTCATGGCCAAATCGGGTCAGCACGGCTTCAGCTTCGGCCAGGCGATTTTTTTTCACCAGCCAGCGCGGACTTTCAGGAATCACCAGCGCGGCGACCAGAAACGCCAGCGAGGGCAGCGCCATCACGCCAAACATCCAGCGCCAGGCGACGGGATTTTCCGCGCCGAGGAAATGGGCGACCAAATAATTGGAGAGATAGGCCACCAGGATGCCAAGCACGATGTTCAACTGGCTCACGCACACAAGCAGTCCGCGCCGTTTGGGCGGGGCGATTTCCGTGATATACATCGGACAGACGACCGAGGCCGCCCCGACGGCCACCCCGCCGAGAAAACGGAAAAACAGGAGCGCATACCAGTTCCACGCGCCCGAGCAGCCGGCGGCGGAAATGAGAAACAAGACTGCGAGCACCGTCAACACTGGCCGCCGTCCCCACCAGTCGGCCGGCCGGCCAGCGCCCAGCGCTCCAAACATCGTGCCGATGAGCGCGCTCGAAACCGTAAAGCCCAGCAGGTTGTCGTTGAGCGCAAAGGCCTGGCGCAGCGCTTCCGTGGTGCCGGAAATCACGGCGGTGTCAAAGCCAAACAGCAGCGAGCCGAGGGCCGCCACGATCGCGCTCAAGAGCAGAAGCCCGCCGCCGGAATGCGAGCTGGCGGTGCGGGTGGACGTTTCGGAAGGCAAATTGACATGCATGGTTCAGCACTTTTTAGTTGCCCCCGGATATCAGCGCAAGCTATTTGTATAAACATTTGAACGAATTGCCACATCCGGCCGGAATAGCGCTTTTTTGGCATGGCTCATGCCGCGTGATTGCCAGCTCAAACCGGGCCAGGAAAGTCTGACATAAACTCATAACCAAGCTGCAACAACCATGCCTACTGATAACCGCCAGCCAACGTCCGGGGACTCACGAGCGGAGTTCCGCAATGCCAAGGGTGAATGGCGTCCGCCCTATCCCGTGACCTACGCCCCGCTGTTCGTCTGGCCACCGCGCCCATTTGCGGTTCTCAAATGGGTGTTCACCTATCCCGGGTTCATGTGGCCGCGAAATCTGGTTCTGTTGCTGATTTCAACCATCTCCTGGTTTTACACGCAGCCGGAGCTGGCGCGCTGCACCCGGTTCACCTGGGACTGGATCGCCCAAATCTATGTGCGCAACCTCGCGCTCATGTGGCTGGTCTATGGCGGCTTTTATTTCATCCTGTACATGCTCAAAACCGAGGGCACCAAAGGAAAATACGACGCCCGCTGGCCCGCGAGGAACAGCCCGCTCTTTCTGTTCCGCAATCAGATTTACGACAACATTTTCTGGACCTGCGGCGTCGCCGGTCTTATCTGGACTGGTCTCGAAGCGGTGACGCTGTGGCTTTACGCCAACCACCGGCTCCCTTATTTGGACTGGCACACCCATCCGGTGCTTTTCGTCGTCTGGATTTTGGCCATCCCGTTCTGGCGCGAGTTTCATTTCTACTGGATTCACCGGGCCATCCATTGGAAACCGTTGTACAAGCACATCCATTATCTCCACCACAAAAATATCAACCCCAATCCCTGGTCCGGAATGGCCATGCATCCGGTGGAAACATTTCTTTACTTGAGCGTCGTCCTGATCCATTGGGTCATCCCGTCCCACCCGTTCCATTTCCTCTTTAACCTGCAACACGCCGCGCTTGGACCCGCCTGCGGTCATCATGGATTTGAAGGCCCGATTTTGGAAGGCAAGTGGCCCACTGGCTCCTATTTTCATTACCTCCACCACCGCTACTTTGAGTGCAATTATGGTGAGGCTACCTTTCCACTCGACCGCTGGTTCGGCACTTTTCGCGACGGCCTGCCTGACGGAGAAGGGACTGCCCTGCCCGGCGAGCACAAAAATTCACCACCGAAGCCATTACAACCAAATAAATGATCACAGCCGGCCTGACCACGCTAAAGACATTCGCAAATCTCTGGACGCTCTGGGATCATCCGGGATGCGGCACCGCGGAATGGTCTTTGTCACAAAAAATTGCCGCCGTGGCGCAAGCTGGATTCGATGGTGTGATGGGCGAATCCGGCCAGGGCATCGGCGCACTCGCGGTCGCAAACGGCTTGCGTTTCATTGCCTTCAGCCGGCTGGATATGAACCAGGACTTCGCTGGCATAGTGAAACGCTGTCAGGACGAAGGCGCGGTGGTATTGCAGGTTCATCTGGGCGGGCATGATACCCGCGTTGACGAGGCGCTTGAACTGGTGTTGCGACTCGACGCCCTCTCGCATGCGACTGGTCTTGAAGTCGTCATCGAGACACATCGCGACACCTGCACGGAGACGCCGGAGAAAACGGAAACGCTTCGGGACAACTTCCGGAAAGCCACGCAGGGACGCGAACTCCCGCTGCTGCTCGACTTTTCACACCACGCCGTCGTCAAACACCTCGCCCCGCCGTTCGCAGGCCGGTTGCTGACCGACACCGCACTGGTTCGCCGCACACGATGGCATCATCTGCGCCCGTTCAACGGCCATCACGCGCAGATTCCCGTGCTTGCGTCCGACGGCTCGGTCGCCCCTGAAATGACGGACTGGCTTGAATTTGCCGACGAAATTCTCAAGTTGGTCTGGAGCGGCGGACTGCCAGAAGTCTGGATTTGCCCGGAGATTGGCCCGGTGCGGGGCGGCTACGGACTTTCCTCATTCCCCGCAAGCTGGCAGCAGTCGATCGCGCTGCTGGCGCTGCTCAAACAACATTGGAACAAAATTGAAGCCACCCGCGCGCAGGCGAGACTTGCGGGCTTATGACTGAACGGATTGAATGAAAAATACCAAACCAACCTCATTCCAGATTACGCGGCCATTATTGCCTGAGCATGGCAGCGCGCTGCCGCTGCATGCGCGCATCGAGCACGAGCTGCGACGCATGATGGCGTTGCCGGAGTTCCAGAGCGGCGCGTTGTTTCCCGATGAACTGACGCTCGCCAACCGGTTTGGTGCCAGCCGGGGAACTGTGCGGGTGGCGTTCACGCGGTTGGTGGAGCAGCGCTTGTTGGAACGCAAAGCGGGAGTTGGCACGCGGGTGCGCCCGCAGCCGGCAGAGTCAGGTATCGGGGCCTGGCGCAGCTTCTCCCGCGAGATGGCGCGCAAAGGCATCCAGGTGGAAAATTTCCGCCAGAAATTTGAATGGGTGGCGGCTGACAAAGTCGCCGCCGCCGCGCTCCAAATCAAGCCGGGAATAAAAATATGGCGCCTGGACCGGGTGCGCGGCTGGAACCGCCTCCCGGTGCTGCATAGCCGTTCGTGGTTTCATCCCCGCCTCGGACTCACGGGGCGCGAAGATTTTTCCAAACCGCTTTACGAGGTGATCGAATCCGAAACGGGTGTGGTGGTGGCGAACGCCCGCGAAGAATTCACGGCGGTCGCCGCCAGCGCCCCGATGGCCCGGTTGCTCGCGGTCAAATCCGGCGCGCCGCTGTTGCTGCGTTCGCACACGGTTTTTGACGCCGGTGGCCGGCCGGTGGAATTTGCCCAGATTAATTATGTCAGCTCACGATTTGCCCTGACGCTGGAAATGCGCCGGGAAAACAATTGACCTTAAGCCAAAGACCAACCGAGTCTTGAATTATATGAAAAAAAATATCTGCACCGCTTTGCTCACCGGGCTGCTGGCGGTGTCCTCGTTCGCACAGGGGAATGTTCCCACGTCCACCCCGCCGGCAACGCCTTCGAAGGTGACCGATGTGTGGGTGGTTTTCAAAACACACTTCGACATCGGCTACACGGACCTGGTGACGAATGTGCTCAAGCGGTATCGCGGCGAGATGATGGACAACGCGCTGGCGGTGATAGAGAAGAACCGCAGCCTGCCGAAGGCCGAACGATTTTCCTGGACGGTGCCCGGCTGGCCGCTGAAGCATATTCTCGGCCCGCTGCAAACCCCGGAGCGCCGCGCCCGCATTGAGCAGGCCATCCGCAATGGTGAGCTGGCCGTCCATGCGCTGCCGTTCACGTTGCACACCGAGTCGCTCGACTTGGAAGACCTGGTGCGCGGATTGCATTATTCCGCGCAGATCGACCGTGATTACGGCCTGCCGCTGACGCGCAGCGGCAAGGAGACGGACATGCCGGAGCATTGCTGGGTCATGCCCACGCTGCTGGCCAACGCCGGCATCCGGTTCATGCAGATCGGCTGCAACTCCGCCTGCCAGTATCCGCGCTTTCCGCACTTGTTTTACTGGGAAGGCCCGGATGGGTCGCGCGTCCTGTGCAATTACACCGTGGACTATGGCAGCGGCATCATCCCGCCGGACGACTGGCCGAACAAAAATTATCTCGCCATGATTATGACCGGCGACAATCACGGTCCGCCGACCGCCGCCGACGTGGAACACATCCGCCAGACCGCCGCGAAGAATCTTCCGGGGGTAAAAATCCATTTCGGCACGCTGGACGATTTTCTTGCCGCCGTTGAAGCCGAGAAACCGAACCTGCCCGTCGTGCGCGGCGACACCCCGGACACCTGGATTCATGGCGTGATGTCCATGCCGCAGGCGACGAAACTGGCGCGTGACATCCGTCCGCTGGAACCGGCGCTGGATTCGCTCGACACGCACCTGAAAAGTTTTGGCCTAGCCACCACCTCGCTCGCGCAGCCACTCGCCGAGGCTTACGAAAACAGCCTGCTTTACGGCGAACACACCTGGGGCATGAACGGCGCCTTCGGCGGGCGCGACCTCTGGCCGCTGGCGGAATGGAAGAAAAAACTGCCTTTGGATCGTCAGGAAAAATTCCTGCAATCGTTTGAGGACAAGCGTAACTACATCCGCACGACGGATAAAATCGTCACGAGCGAATTGGAATCGCGGCTCAACCTGCTCGCCCAGTCCGTGGACGCGAGCGGCCCGCGCATCGTGGTTTGGAACGCGTTGCCGTGGGCGCGCTCCGGCTTGGTTGAAGTGGATGGCAAACAGCTATACGCCGGGGACGTGCCCGCTAATGGCTACAAAACTTTCCCCACCAGCGCGGCGGTTGCGCTGGTGAAATCAGATTCATTTGAAACGCCGTTTTATCGCGTCACGTTTGATCTCCAGCGCGGTGGCATTTCCTCCCTCGTTGACAAAAAGACCAGCCGTGAACTGGTGGATAAATCCAGCCCGTATTTGCTGGGCCAGTTTTTGCACGAGCGGTTCAGCCAGAAGGAAGTGGACACCTTCTTCAAAGCCTACAGCCGGATGTCCGGCGGCTGGGCGCTCGAAGACCTTGGCAAACCGGGAATGCCCGCCGTCGAACCGCGACATGAGGACGTTTATGCGACTGCGCCCGGCAGTCCCAATCCGGGCGCTATGGGCAAACCGGGTTTGCCTGCCGGCTCGTATTTGAGCGTCTCACCCTCAGCTTGGAAGCTTTCCGTGCAGCACAGCGCGCACACCGACGTGGCAACACTCACCGCTGGTGATACGAAAAATCTGGCGAACGTGTACACATTGAAATTCACCTTCTCGCGTCATGACAATTCCGTGGAAGTCGAATGGACCGTCACCGACAAAACGCCGGACAAAACGCCGGAAGCTGGCTGGCTGTGCTTCCCGTTTGCCGTGGAGAAACCGCAGTTCACGCTGGGGCGCCTGGGCGGCCCGGTGAATCCGGCGACGGAAATCATCCCCGGCGCGAACCGGCATCTGTGCGCGGTGGACGACGGTGTGGCCATTACCGGCGCGAACGGAACTGGCGTCGGTCTTTGCCCGCTCGACTCGCCGCTGGTCAGCCTCGACCATCCTGGCATGTGGGAGTTTGACCTGGATTTTGTTCCTAAAACACCAGCAATTTTCGTCAATCTTTATAACAACAAATGGAACACGAATTTCCCCCTGTGGCAGGATGGATCGTGGAGCGAACGCGTGCGTTTGTGGCCGACGGCCGACCTCGTTGCGCCCGGCCGTGAGGCGCGCGTGCCGCTGCTCGCAGGCACCGCGGACGGCGCAGCAGGCAAACTTCCGAAGACACAGTCCGGCCTCACCGCTTCGCGCCCCGGCGTGCTCGTTACGGCGTTCGGTGGAAATCCCGACGGCGACGGCACATTGCTGCGCGTGTGGGAACAAACCGGCAAGACCGGTGACTTTTCCGTGACCTTCCCAGCCGGCACGAATTTTAAAACCGCCACGCCCGTCGATCTCCGCGGCGAAGTGCTTGGAGGTTCATTGCCGGTCAGGGGCGGGAAACTCGCGTTCAAGCTGGGCGCTTTTGCCCCGGCGAGTTTCCGGCTGGAATAATTATTATCTGCCCCAGCAACCAATTTTATGAACAAATACGAAAGACACACCATGAAGTGTCTGCCATTGCTCGCGCTGTTGGCGGCCTTACACGTCTCCGCCGCCGACAGCCAGTTGCTCTGGCAAATCGGCAAACCGGATCACGACAATGCCGAGTTCGCACTTGCGCCAGGTGGTTATGCGCAGTTCAAGAGCGACGCCTTTTTTATTGTCGGCCAGTCGGACGCGAAACTGGACTGGCCTTATGTGCAGCCCGGCCCGAACGACGCCTGGGCCGGCAGCCATGCGCACACATTCACGATTGTGTTTGGCGTGAGCCGGATAGAGCCGGCGGGCAATTGCAAACTGGAGCTTGATTTGCTCGACACGCAACAGCAGTCGCCGCCGAAATTGACCATCGCGGTCAACGGCACGGCGTTCCAGCGGCAGTTGCCCGCCGGCGCGGGCGATGCCTCGGTGAACGGCAACCCGGCGCAGGGCAAGCCGTATCATTTCGAGGTGAAGTTTCCGTCAACGCTGCTGAAGGACGGCAATAATGACATTGCCATCACCACTACGGAGGGCAGTTGGATGCTCTACGATGCCATAGCCCTTGAAACGCCGGCGGGCGTCAAGTCCGCGCCGGTCACGAGTTCCGTCGCGTTGCACTTGCTTGATCCCCAACCGGCGCTCATCGAGCGCGAGGGCAAGTTGTTTGAGCCGGTCACGGCTTCGGTGTTCCGCTACGGCGAACCGGTTGAGGTCTCGGTGCAGGTGGATGGCGTCGAGACCGGCCGGGCGCAACTCACGAACGGGATGCAAGCCATCGAGGCGCTCGCGCCCGAGGTGAAGCAGGAGACCAAGGCGGTGCTGGCCCTCGTCGCCGGCGGCAAAACCCTCGCCAGCGGAACGCTCACGCTCAAGCCCGTGCGGCATTGGGAGGTTTATGTTTTGATGCACTCGCACACGGACATCGGCTATACCGATCTCCAGCCGAACATCGAAAAAAAGCAGGCGCACAATGTTATTCACGCGCTGGAACTGATTCAGCAGACGAAGGATTATCCGGCCGGCTCACGGTTCAAATGGAATTTGGAAGTGATGTGGACGGCGGATCAATTTTATCGCGTCGCCACGCCGGAGCAAAAAAGCGAGTTCGCCCAAGCCGTGCATGAGGGCAACATCGGCGTGGACGCGATGTATGCCAATTTGCTCACGGGTTTGAGCCGCTCGGAAGAGATGATGCGGCAAATCAGCCTGGCCACCGACCTCGGACGGCGCTGTGGCGCAACGGTGGACTCGATGATGATCAGCGACGTACCGGGGCTGACCTGGGGCATCGTGCCGGCGCTGGCGGCGCATGGGGTGAAATACATTTCTGACGGCCCGAACGCCATAGACCTCACACGAGGGGATCGCATCGGCTATGTGCGAACGCAATATGAAAACCATCCGTTTTACTGGCTGTCGCCGTCGGGCAACGAGCGCGAACTCTATTGGGGTGCGCAAGGCGGTTATTCCATTGGCCATCACTATCGCTCGATCACCACCGCGTTCACTGACCTGGCGAATCTGCTGGAAAAACAGGACTATCCTTACGACATCGTGCAAATGCGTTGGACCAAAGGCGACAACGGCCCTGCCGATGAAGACGTAATGCCGACAGTGCGTGACTGGAATGCGAAATATGCCTGGCCCAAATTCCGCATCGCCATCACCAGCGAGGCGTTTCACGCATTTGAAAAACGCTATGGCGACCAATTGCCGACGCTTCGCGGCGACATGACGCCGTATTGGGAGGACGGCGCAGGTTCGTCTGCGCTTGAAACGGCGCTCAACCGCCACACCGCCGACCGCCTCGTGCAAACCGAGACGATTTGGGCGCTGCGCCAGCCGGGAACATTTCCGGCGGATGATTTTGCCTTTGCCTGGAAAAACGCCGCGCTTTACAGCGAACATACTTGGGGCGCTTTTAACAGTATCAGCCAGCCCGACCTGCCGTTCGTAAAAAAACAGTGGGAGTATAAACAAGGCTATGCGTTGAAAGCCGACGCAAAATCGCACGAACTGCTGGACAAGGCACTTGGCGCGACGGAATCCGCTGCGGCAAAATCCGTGGATGTTTTCAACACCGCCTCGTGGCCGCGCACCGATCTCGTGACGCTGCCAAAGGAAACGCAAGGCGACTCTGTGAAAGATGAAAAAGGCCAGCCTGCGCCGTCGCAACGGCTCTCGACCGGCGAACTCGTTTTTCTCGCGAAAGACGTTCCACCGTTGGGCGCTAAGCGTTTCTCTATTTCGGCGGGCGCGCCGTATGCCGGCGGAAAAGCCACGGCCAGCGGCACGACGTTGAGCACGCCGTTGCTGACGGTGACGCTCAATGAAACAACCGGCGACATCACCAGCCTGCGCCTCACAGACCGCTACGCCGAATTCGCCGGCGGGCCGATCAACAAATATTTCTATCTGCCGGGACACGACACGAACAAAGTCCAGTTCTCCGGTCCGGCAAAAATTAGCATCAAGGAAAATGGTCCGCTGGTCGTCTCGCTGGTCGCCGAATCCGATGCGCCCGGTTGCAATCATCTGGCGCGCGAAGTCCGTTTGGTGGACGGCCTCGACCGCGTGGAGATCAGCGATTTGATTGACAAAAAAGCCGTGCGCTCCATCGAAGGCGTGCATTTTGGATTTGAGTTCAATGTTGCGAATCCAGTGGTTCACATCAACAGTCCCGGCACGATTGGCGAACCGGAAAAGGATCAACTCGTTGGTGCGTGCAAAAACTGGTATTCAGTCGAGCGTTGGACGGACATCTCCAACGGGAAACTCGGCGTGACGTGGTCCACCGTTGACGCACCGCTCATGGAAATGGGTGGCTTGACCGCCAACCTGCCGCGTGGACAGTCCAATCCCGACGCCTATCTCAAGACCAATCCGCCCTCATCCAAGATTTATTCCTGGGTGATGAACAACCATTGGCACACAAATTACCGCGCCGATCAAGAAGGGCCGACGTGGTTTCGCTATGCGATTCAGCCGCACGCCGCCTACGATCCGCTCGCGGCGACGCGCTTCGGCGTGAACAGCACCGAGCCATTGATCGTCGCGCTAGCCACTGGCGACACGCCGATCACATCGCCGTTGAGCATCGCGTCAGCCGGGGTCGTCACCACCGCCTTCAAGCCGAGTGATGATGGCAAAGCACTTATTGTGCGACTATTTAATCCGACCAGTTCACCGCAGGTTGCGCGGTTGAATTGGACTCATCCCGTCCGCCATGTCTGGCTCTCCAGCGCCTGCGAAGAACAAGGCGAGGCAGCACCGGCGGCGATTTCTGTGCCGACGCTTGGCATGGTCACGTTGCGCGTGGATCAATGACAGGCAAACTGGCATATCCGCAGCCGGTCAGGAGCAGCGCCACGCCGTTCCTGCCGGTTAATTTTTTGCGCCGGGTCCGGTTCTGCTGGATTGTTCTGACGTTGTTTTTCGCCGCCGTTTTTTCCGCGACCGCACATTTGCCATCCATGGCGGCGGCGCAGGTGGTCATCGAGCCGGACGGCAAATTCACACTGGATCTGACCTTTGACCTGCCGCCATTCGTGCTGGGTGTGTCACCCCAGGCTGCGACCGACGACGCCATGAATGCCTGGCTCAATGGCCCGACCAATGCACTGGAAAAAAGTTTGAACGTGGCGCAGTCGCGTTTTCAAAAAGAATTTTCCGTGGGGACAGATCAAGGTGCAGGCAGCGTGGACAAAATCATTTTCCCCACCGTCGCCGACCTGGAGCGCTACAAGGATTCGGTGGCCATCATCCAACTGCCGGTGATGTTGATGCTCTCGCTGGAAGGACATTTGCCGGCGGGTACACACTCGGTCTCGTTTCGTTTTCCCAACATCCTGGGAATTATCGCGGTCACGACAAGCCGCCCCGGACAGGATCCCGTCACGCTGGTTGCCAATTCGGGCGAGGCCACCGAGCCGATTCCGGTTCAACTCGAAAGCACGGCGGCGAATTCCACGAACGCCAGATCAGCCGCCGAACCCAGCCGCTGGCTGGTGGCGCGACAATACCTCGTGCTGGGGTTTGAACACATTTTGCCGGAGGGCACGGATCACATTCTTTTCGTGCTCGGATTGTTTTTATTGAGCTGCCGCATCAAGCCGCTGCTGTGGCAGGTGACGGCGTTCACCGTGGCGCATTCCATCACGCTGGGACTCGCGATGTATGGCGTTTTGCGGCTGCCCTCGGCGGTGGTCGAGCCGATGATTGCCGCGTCCATCGCATTTGTGGCGGTGGAAAACATCTGCACGCCGGAATTGAAACCGTGGCGGCCGGTGGTCGTGTTTTGTTTCGGACTAATCCACGGGCTTGGCTTTTCCAGCGTGCTCTTGGAACTCGGTCTGCCGCGCCAGGATTTTGCAACGGCGCTGGTATCGTTCAACGGCGGGGTCGAGCTTGGCCAGCTCACGGTCATCACGGCGGCGTTTCTTCTCGTTGGCTGGTGGCGAAACCGGAAATGGTATCGCAAAGCCATCGTCATCCCCGCATCGGTGCTAATCGCGGCCACGGGAATTTTTTGGACGGTGCAGCGGGTCATGCTGGCCATGCGGTAAAAAAAGAATCCCATAACCGCCGGCTTTATCGGCCCATCGCCTCTGGAGCCGGTGCTCCATCCCCTGGAAATCAAACCGTCAACCACTCGGAAATGACTGACAAGTTGAAAACACCCACACATGACAAATTCCTTTTTGTTTCTGTGCCCAATGGTGCGAATGTCTGCGTTGTCAGCTGGAACGCGACTAGGAAAGACTGAAATAGGCCGTTGGAAAACGCGGGGCGCACGGCGCAAGCTACCGTCGCGTGATGGATCTATGTCCGGCCGGACGCGCTGGCACGCCCGACGAAGTGGGAACCGTCGGCGCGCTCCTCATGGGTGCAGACGGCGCGTTTATCACCGGGAGCGATTTCCTCATGGATGGCGGCGTAACGGCGGCCTATTGTTTGGCGAACTCGCTCCGCGCTGAAGGAAAGACACGCCATATAGCATTTCAACCAAAACAACCGCTGCTTGGCACCGTAAATATTTCCACATCCGGAAACAATGCGATAGCATCAAGCCTGTATCGGCGCAACAATCATGGGAACGCTGATTTATAGCCGGCCCCGGCAAACGCCGCTGCCGGTTGATCGAAGTTGCGAAGAAATATGTTATGTTGAAAAATTTATTGTTCGCCCCGGTTTTGCTGGCCGCATTTGCGTTCTCCGCCATCGCTGCCCCGCCGCTCATCAGCAATAGGGAAACCGGCGGCGCAACTCCGCCACCGGCACACCAGGCCGGCGGCAACGCCAATCTCAAACTGTGGTATGACCACGAGGGCAGGCAGTGGATGTCCGAGGCGCTGCCCCTTGGCAATGGCCACATGGGAGCCATGCTTTACGGCGGCGTGGCTGCCGAGCGGGTGCAGTTTAACGAGGAAAGCCTGTGGGTCGGAGATGAAGCGGACACGGGCGCCTATCAGAATTTTGGCGAGCTTCGGATTGATTTCGATGGCGAAGTCGGCCGGGGCACGGTAACCAATCCCAGTCATCATGACTCGCCGTCAGGCCAGACCGTGGCGGAATCGGTTGACGGCAAAACTGAAACCAAGTGGTGCGTTGAGCACGGCGGGCGTTTCCCGATAACCTGGCAAATGGCGATGCCGGCGGCGCGAAAATTGCCGGTCGCCACCTACACGTTAACTTCGGCGGAAGATGTCCCGGAACGCGACCCCAAGGACTGGCGTTTCCTGGGTTCGCAGGACGGCGAACATTGGAACCTCCTTGACGAGCGCAAGGATGAAGCCATCTGGCCCGGCCGGAACGCAGAGAAATCGTTCGCCTTCGCCAACTCCACGGCGTACGCCTATTACCGTTTCGAGTTTCTGGCCACACACAATGCGCCGCACTTTCAATTGTCAGAAATCGCCCTCGGCGACGGTGCAAAACCGGATGTCTCTGTCCACAATTACCGGCGCGAACTGGATCTCAACCGCGCCGTCAACCGGGTCACTTACGAGCGTCACGGCATCCGCTACACGCGCGAAGCGTTCGCCAGTTTTCCGGCCAGGGTAATTGCCTGGCGCATCACGGCCGACCGGCCGGGCGTCATTACGGCAAAGCTATCCATAAATGACGCGCACGGCGGCAAAATGCAAGCGGAGGGGAACACCCTCACGACGCAAGGCGCGATTCCAGGGCATGGCTATGACGGCGGACGGAACTGGCCGGCGTTGCACTATGAGTCGCAAGTGCGTGTGATTCCGCAGGGCGGCAAAGTGTGGGCGGACGGCGATGGCCTGCGTGTCGAGGGTGCTGACAGTTTGGTGGTGCTGCTGGATGCCGGGACCGATTTCAGGCAGGACCACGCCAAAAACTGGCGCGGTGCCCTGCCGCATGCCGCCGTCACCGCCCGCCTCGACGCGGCGGCCAGGCGCAGTTGGGACGATTTGCTGGCGGAGCATGAGCGTGATTATCGCCGGCTGTTTGACCGCGTGGTTCTTAACCTTGGCGGCAAACCTTCGTCCTTGCCCACCGACCAGCGGTTGACGGCATATCAAGTGGCGAATCCCGACCTCGGGCTGGAAGAATTGCTTTTTCAATACGGACGCTACCTGATGATCGCCTCCTCACGCGAGGGCGGCTTGCCGGCCAATTTGCAGGGCAAATGGAACGACAGTAACAATCCGCCCTGGCGCAGCGATTACCACACGGACATCAATGTGGAGATGAATTACTGGCTGACGGGTCCCGCCAATCTGGCCGAATGTTTTGAGCCGTTTGCAGACTGGATCAACTCCATTCGCGAGGTTCGCCAGGCGGCGACGAAGACAGCCTTCAACGTCCGGGGCTGGACCATGCGCGGCGAGAGCGGCCTTTTCGGCGGCTCCACGTGGGACTGGGTTCCCGGCAGCAGCGCGTGGCTGATGCAAAACAGCTACGACCATTACCGCTTCACCGGCGACAAGACCTATTTGCGAGAGTCAGCCTATCCGGCAATGAAAGAAGTCTGCGAATTTTCGCTCGACCGGCTTAAGGCTTTGCCCGACGGCACGCTGGTCACCACCCAAGGCTTCTCGCCCGAGCACGGTCCCAAGGAAGATGGCGTTTCCTTTGACCAGCAACTCGTCTGGGACCTTTTCACCAGCACCATCGAGGCTGCTGAAATTCTCGGCGTGGATGCGGATTTCCGCGCGGAACTGGCGGACAAACGCGCCCGCCTGCTGGGGCCAAAAATCGGCAAATGGGGACAGTTGCAGGAATGGATGACGGATCGCGATGGTCCAAAGGATACCCACCGGCATCTCTCACACCTGATTGCCGTTTACCCCGGCCGCCAAATCAGCCTGGCCGCCACGCCGGAACTGGCCCAGGCCGCCCGTGTTTCGCTTACCGCGCGCGGTGACGACAGCACCGGCTGGAGCACCGCCTGGAAAATCAGCCTGTGGTCGCGATTGCAAGATGGGGACCATGCCCACAAACTTTTTGGCAGCCTCCTGCGCCCCTGTCTCCGTACGACGATGGAAAATGAAGGCGGCGGATTGTACGGCAATTTATTCGATGCCTGCCCGCCGTTTCAAATTGACGGCAATTTTGGGTTCACCGCCGGCGTCTGCGAAATGCTCCTGCAAAGCCAGGCCGGTGAAATTGTGCTGCTGCCCGCCCTTCCCAAGGCATGGCCTGCGGGTGCGTTCGCCGGCCTTTGCGCGCGCGGCGGCTTCACCGTTGACCTCACCTGGAAGGACGGAAAAGTTTCAGCCTATCGTATCACCTCGGCAAAACCGCAGGACGTGAGAATCCGTGTCAACGGCGAATCAAAGACGGTCAAATCAGAGCAACCATAACATGACAAAACAAGCTACAGCCTCCGGATTTTTCCCGCGGCGTCTTTTACCAACGTTGGGACTTGTGCTCCTGCTTGGCGCGGCAAATGTGCCGGCGCAAATTCCGGAGAATGCGCTGCCAATACGCATCGGTGCGGATCAGACGGGAAATTCAAAATTTACCGGCGAGATCGCGTCCGTGAGATTCTATGCGCGCGCGCTTTCGGCGAAAGAGGTCACCCAGCTTTTCCAGGCCGGTCACGAGGTTTCGCCGATGCCCGCCGCCATTGCCTGGCATTCAGGTGAAGCTGGGACCCTGACGAATCAACTGGCCGAAGGTTCGGGAAGCTGGAGCGTTGAGGCGTGGATTCATCCGGCACCGGGGGCGGCGGGACGCATCGTTGATAAAATCACGCCGGGCGGCGAGGACGGGTTCCTGCTGGATACGCATCCGGGCAACGCAATCCGGCTGATTGCCGGCGCGGCACAATTGAGCGCGCCAATCACATTCACGGGACAATGGGTTCACGTCGTTGCCGTCATCGAAAATTCCGGCGGCCTTTCGCTATTTGTGAACGGCGTTCGTCACGGCGAAGCGGCAGCGCCGGACGGCCTCGTGTTTACGGGGGCCGTTGCGCCGCCTGATTCACCGCTGACGGCGTGGTATCTACGGCCCGCGGCCCGCTGGACCGAGGCACTGCCGATTGGCAACGGCAGACTCGGCGGCATGGTCTGGGGCGGTGTGGCCGGGGACCGCATTGACCTGAACGAAGATACGCTGTGGTCGGGCGAGCCTTATGACAATCTCAACCCCAAAGGACTCGCGGCCCTCCCGGAAATTCGCCGGCTGTTGATCGCGGGAAAAAACGGCGAAGCACAAGCGCTCGTCGAGCAGGACTTGAACGGCAAGTATAACCAGTCCTACCAGCCGCTCGGTGATTTGCAGATGGCTTTCCCCATTACGGGCGAAGTCTCCGGCTACCGCCGCGAACTGGACCTGCAAACAGCCGTGACGCGAACCACGTTTCTTCACGATGGCGTGCGTTACACCCGCGAGGTTTTTGCCTCGTTCCCCGCGCAGGCGATGGTGGTGCGCCTCAGCGCGGATCACCCGAACCATATTTCGTTTAAGGCTTCGCTCGGTTGTCAGCTTCATCACACCACGAAAGCCGGCAATGGCTTTTTACAACTTACCGGGCGCTGCCAAGCGCACACGGATCCGAGTTATAACGGCAGCGGCGAACGGTGGGAGGATGCGCCGGATGGCCGGGGCATGAGGTTTGAGACGCGGCTGGTGCCGGTCAGTGTGGGCGGGCAGGTCACGATTACCAGCGACGGCATCACGGCGGACGGCTGCGACAGCGTAACGCTGCTGCTGGTGGCGGCGACGAGCTTCAATGGGCCGTGGAAAAGTCCGAGCCACGAAGGCAGGGACCCGGCAATATTGTGCGACACCTATCTGGCAGCCCTGGCGGGGAAATCGTTCGAGACGCTTCGCACGGAGCATGTGGCCGATTACCAGTCGTTGTTTAAGCGCGCCACGCTTGATCTCGGCCACACCGATGCGGAGAAACTCCCGACGAACCTCCGGCTCAAACGCTTCACGCCGGCCGGCGATCCATCGCTGGCGGAGTTATATTATCAATTTGGACGTTATCTGCTGATTTCCTGTTCGCGCCCCGGTTCGCAGCCGTCGAATTTGCAAGGACTGTGGAACCATGAAACTCATCCGCCGTGGTCGGCCAACTGGACGCTGAACTGCAACGCGGAAATCAATTACTGGCCCGTCGAGGCCGCGAATCTTCCCGAATGCGATCTCCCGCTGGTTGCGATGACGCAGGAACTGAGCGTGGACGGCGCGCATATCGCGGAAAAACTTTACGGCGCAAAGGGCTGGATGGCGCATCATAACACCGACCTGTGGCGGCAGGCCGGACCGGTTTCCGGCAGCGCGACCTGGTCTATTTTCCAGGTTGGCGGCGCATGGCTGTGCCAGCAAGTCTGGGAACATTACGCCTTCACGCAGGACAAGCAATATCTCCGCGAAGTCTGGCCGTTGTTGCGCGGCGCGGCGGAGTATTTTCTGACCGGCGGACTGATGGAGGAACCAAAGCACCACTGGCTGGTCACCGGCCCGGACACCAATTTTGAAAACCAGTTTCTCAAGCCGGACGGTTCCTCGGCCGCAGCCTGCCTGGGGCCAACGGGAAACATGCAGATGGTCCGCCAGTTGTTCATGAACTGCATTGCGGCCTCGAAGATTCTGGATACCGATGCCGGTTTCCGGGCGGAGATTGAAAAGGCTTTGCCGCGGCTGCCGCCCATGCAAGTCAGCCCGACCAGCGGCGAGCTTCAGGAATGGCCCGATGACTGGAAACGAACCGCTCCCTGCCAGGTGCTGTCGAGCTGGGGTCTGGTTTGTGCCGATCAGATTGACGCGCAGCAGACACCCGAGCTCGCCGCGGCGTTGCGAAAAATCTGGGACACGGAAAATCACTGGGCGCACGGGGCCGTGGGCAGTTGGCAGGGTGCATTTTCCTCGATGGTGTATGCCCGCCTTGGCACGGGCGATAACGTGGCTGAGATTCTGCGGGAACAGCTTCGCAGCATTGTGAACCCGAACCTCAGCGCGAGCTTCGGCGGCATGGCCGAATGGGAGATTGACGGCAATCTCGGCCTCACCGCCGCCATTGGCGAAACCTTGCTCCAATCGCAAGCTGGCGAAATCGAACTGCTGCCCGCGCTGCCGAAGGCATGGCCTGCTGGTTCGTTCACCGGGCTTTGTGCGCGGGGCGGCTTTGAGCTTGGCCTGTCATGGAAGGATGGCCGTCCCGTTCAACTGAAGGTGCTTTCCAAAACCGGTCACGAGTTTCGCCTGAAAGCAGCGGACGACTTAAAGGTTACCTGCAATGGGGTGCCGGTTAAAACCACGCACACCGCCGGCGGCGTCCTGGCGTTCCCCACCCAGGCAGGGTCGGCATATCAAATTTCATTTAACCAACCGTGATAGAATTCAAATCCAAGCAAACCGGTTCATTAGAAAAAAGTGGATGAATACAAACACATGATGATTTCCAGATAATCGCGCTGGCCGCGTGGGCAATCAATCCACCAATAGTGGCAGCCGGAATGTCACCTCCAAATCAAGGCGGGGTTTTGTCCGTTACGATTTTCCATTACGAACGACTGTTATCTTGAGTTTTTGAGGGTGATATTGGACGGCCCATCTTTCAATTCGGCAATGGCAATTCCTTGTTCTCCAGCCACGGCATAAAGCAGATACACGCGCCCGTCGGTGTCCGTAAAAATGGCCGGATCGCGCAAGGCATTTTCTTTTGTTGCCACTTCGCCGCCGTGCGATTTTTTGAGCGGCAAATTTGCGCCTTCATAATCCGTTTGCGGGCGCAAAACTTCCTGCGCTGGCAAAGTCTTCCAACTATGCCAGTCGGTGGTCAGTTGTATTTCGGATCGGAAAATGCGCTCCGGCATGTCGCCGATGTTGGTATAATAAACCCAGAGTTTGTCGCCAACACGATGCAGAGCCACGTGCCGTGCGCCCACTTCATCACTGCCAAGCTGGTGGCTGCCGGGCAAAAGAAACTGGCCCGCTTCAAACGGGGTCAACCCGTCTGGAGAATGGTATAGCAAACCGGCTTTGGCCACCGCATACCACGAATCCTGCCATTGAAAAACCCGGAAATATGGCCAGCCAAGTCCGGTTGCCGAAGCCTGAAAATGGAGACCATCCGATGACAACGCCAGGAATGTCTTCTGGCCGCCGCCCTCCTGGGCTGGCCCGTGAAAATACATCCGCAACGCATGTTGTTGTTCGTCCACCAGCACGTCGGGAGACGCGATATGGCCTTTGCAACCGGGAGCGTCAGCCAGTGCAAGCACGCCGGGGGTATATATTTTCCACGGCCCTTCCAATTTGTCGGCATAGGCCAGGCGAATGTATTTGCCAGCATGATGCGCGAAGTAGAGATAATAATTACCAAGGCGGTTTTGAATCCAACTGGGAACTCGGATGAGCGAAGGACCATTGATGTCATCCCCATCGTGAAGCGGCAGCATGCCGGGGCGGATGATGGGGTTTTGCGGAAAACGCTCGACCGATAACGTCGATGTCGAACTATCCGAACTATGTGGGTTGAGCTGCCAGACCTTGAAATTACTGTAGGCGATGGTCGTTACGCCATCCATCGAACGCAAACCGATGCGCCCCGCGCCGAGTGACTCTGCTGGGTCATTCCATTCATTCACCACCTTGCCATTTATTTCCACGGCGAGGTGCGCGCCAACTTTCAAAATACGGATGTGATGTGTTATATCGGTCGGGCCGGTGGTCAGGCTCGATCCTTCGGCGACAATGTTGCCCAGCGGATTTTTCCGGAGGCGGTTGGATTCGCCCTCCCCTAGCGGCACTTTATTCCGGCTCCAATATGAATCAGAATAATTGGCCAGCGCATGAGCACTCGCGTGATACATAGCGTATTCACCGCGGCGCACCGGCATCGACAAGTCAAAAATGTCCTGGCCATTTGTTCCCGTGGCGCAAATAAACACCAGCGCCAAACCGTTGGTTGAGCCGCCGGGGTTCATATCAAATTCAAGCAGGAAGTCGGCGGGGAACACTTGCTGATTCCATACGACCATGTGCGAACGCGCTCCGGGTGTGGGGTGTCCGCTAACATCAAATGCCGTAGGTGCAACCCAAAGTTTTCCGTCGCGCACCACGCACCCGCCCTTGCCTTCGGCAATCCATTCGGCATCCGGCGCGGGTTTGGCCATGCGCCGCCAGACACCGTCAGCTTGGCGTTCAATCAAATTTTCCTCGTACACGACCTTCTGGGGCCGGCTGAAATCATTCTCATAAACAAGCTTTGCATCATACCCAGAGAGATCAAGCGCATGATCTTGCGGCAGCATGATTGCAGGGCCTTTGGCAGATACCGTCAGGAGCGATGCCAGCCAGACGATTACCAGGACTGGCATTATCGCAACGCGCCGCCACGATGTGATTGTGAAAAAATCCTTTGCGGCTGGAATAAAGGCTCCGTACGGCGTCAGGGCTTTATCCGAATTCGGTAATTTTAATGATTCGGCAATCATGAAATCTCAGGTTTCATTAGTACGCTCAATCTATTATTTGAAGGTTTCAATCGAAGGGTTACATCCGGCAGACGATGTCGCAAGTTTTCTTCCACCTGAACCTGTCCCAAGGTCACAGCAGTGTTCTGATAACATGAATAGGCAGCAACAGACTTTCTCTTCAATTGCGCAAGACGGGTCTGGTCTGGTTCTCCAGCCAAGTTCAACCCGCTGAAGCGAGATGCTTCACCACTGCCTCGGTGCGTGAGTGAACATGCAGTTTTTCGTAAATGTTGCGGATATGATTGCGGACTGTATGGATGCTGATTTGCAGGGCACCGGCAATTTCCTTGTAATGGTAGCCTTCGGCTAATTTTTTAAGAATTTCCTCTTCGCGTTTGGTCAAGGTGGCTTCTTCCGCCGCAGGCTGGGTCATGGCCGGCCCATTCAGGTCGCGAAAATATTGAATGACGCAACGCGCAATCTGCCGGGACATGGGCGTACCGCCTTGTAACAATTCCTTTAATGATTCCAGCAACATTTTCGGGCTGGTGCGCTTGAGCAGATAGCCATCAGCGCCAGCCTTGAGCGATTCAAAAATATTATCTTCATTGTCATAGACGGTAAGCATGACAATAAACAAATGCGGGGTTTGTTTCTTAAGCTGTCGCAGGCACTCGATGCCCGAGCGGCCGGGCAGATTAATATCCATGAGCACTATGTCCGGCGGGCTGAGGGGAATTTCCCGCAACGCGGTTTCGGCGTCAGGATAGGCAGCCAGGCAATGAAACTTGTCGGAATTATTAATCACCATGGCCAAACTGGAACGGATGTCACGATTATCTTCGACAATGGAAACATTGGTGCGCAGATTGCCTCGTGCAGGATTATGGTCCTTGGGGGCTTGATGCGGAGGTGGCATAATTATGCTATTCGACATGCTTGATGCCTGGCTTTCCTTTTATCGGCATGGTGAACCGCACACTGGTTCCGCTTTGCGGAGTGCTGCTGATTTCCATGGTGCCACCTATTTCGGCCAAACGCGTTTTCATGTTCTTTAGACCGCTGCGGGTGAAATCCGAGTTTGCCACGTCAAAGCCGCAACCGTCGTCTTTAACTTCCACCGACAAGGTTCGCCCGTCCATGGTAATGGTCAACCAAATACCGGATGCCTTGGAATGTTTTAGGACATTATGCAAGGCTTCCTTGATGGCGAGAAAAAAATGATGCCGGTGGTCGGCTTGCACGGGTAACTGGGGAAGTTCATCCGAGACCTTTTGCCAGCAACGGACGCCAGTCGAATCAAAACATTCATCGGCGTACCGGCAAATATAGCGTACTAACCGGGGCAAGTTGTCGTTTCGCGGATTAACGGCCCAAACAATCTCATCCAAGGCCTGAACCGCTTGCCGGCTCTTGGAAGTGATTTTTTCATAATGAATCCCGGCTTCGCCCGTGCGGAGGGCGGCGCTCTGGCCCAATTCGCTTTCCAACGTAATTTGAGTCAGGCTGGCACCGAGGTCATCGTGAATATCCCTGGCAATCCGTGAGCGTTCCGTTTCGATGGCATTCAGCATCTGGATTCGTTCCAGGCGGAGGCGGAGACGACGATGAGAAATACCACGCGCAATCAGAACCAGGCTGGCCGCCGTCATTCCTAAAACAACCGCTTGAAACCAGCCGGTTTCATAATAGTGCGGTTGCAAAATCAATTTCAAATCAGTCCCCGCCGGATTCCAGAGGCCATCTTCCCCACAAGCCGACACACGAAAATGATATTCCCCGGGAGCGAGGTAGGAGTAGTTAACCATGCGCCGAGTGCCGGCTTCAGTCCATTCCGGGTCCAGCCCGACCAACTGATATCGAAACTGGTTTCGCTCAGGCGCTGACGAACTAATGGCCGTATAATGGAATTCCAAATTGCGCCGTCCGGGCGGGATAACCAGGGTTTTCACCCGGTTATTTGCCGGGGCAGGTTTAGCAACGCCACTTGATATATAATCCTCCGGCATGCCGCCCCAGACCGTTTTGCCGTTCAACAGCACTTCCTCAATCAACACGCTCAATGGATCCTCGGCGCGATTAAATTTTTTGGGATCAATGCCAACCACGCCCCGGACCGTGCTGAAATAAAGCAGGCCGCCCGGAGACTTGAAACAATTTGGACTGGCTCCATGAGAACACTCCTCGTTCAGCATTCCCTCATACTCTCCAAACGTGCGCGGATGCAACATTTCGGTTTTCCTGGCCGCAAACTCTTCCAGTTCACGACGCTGAATACGAAATATGCCACGGTTACTGCCGAGCCATAAATTACCATCATTATCTTCCAAAATTTGGGAAACCGTACTGTCGGGCAGGCCATCTTTCAGGTTTAAGTTGAAAATCGTGCCATGCTTTAAACAGGATAACCCATCGCCCAGACTGCCCACCCACAAAGCCCCGGTGTGGTCAAAACGCAACGCGCTGATGCGTCGGTTCGGAAAACTCTGGGAGGCCACGCATTGCGCATCTCGCTGAAACAGGATATGCCAGAGCCCGGCCCCGGTCGTCCCCGCCCAAATACTTCCATCGGTGCCGACGGCCAGCGCGATAATGGGTGCGGAATTGGTAAACCCCGCTGGTTCAAAAAATTGGCCGCCACGATATACGAAAAGCCTCCCTTTTTGAGTGCCCACCCATACGTCGTGGTCTGCCCCATCGCACAAAGATAAAATCGCATTGTGATCAAGCCAGCCAGCATCCCTGATGCGGTAGAAAAAGCTGTTTCCAGTGCTGGCCTGGCGGCATATAAAATTTGCTCCCCCCGCCCACGAACTACCGTCCTGGGCCGCCAAAACAGCTACCGCTGAGGCCAAAAACCCACCGAATTCTTGTACTGGAAACGCGGTATAAAAGGGCGTCACCCCAGGTTTGTCTGCCGCCTCCACCACCCCACCGCCGGCAACCACGGCATACAGTTTGTCGTCGGCTGACCAGGTTATCGAGCGTACATACTCCAAAAGGTTTGAACCATTTGACGAAAGACCATGGGCAGCGGAAAAGGTAATCAACTGTTTTGGAACCTGATGCACCAGGCCGGCGATGCGCGTGCCCAGCCACAAGCTCCCGTCCTTGTCCGGCAAAATTGAATTAATTGTATGATCGGGAAGGTTCCCTGCTTGATCATCCAGCGGCCAAAATTTCCCATCCTTGAAATAAAAAATCCCTTGATAAAAAGTGCCGGCACAAACAAGGCCGGTGCTGGTTTCGGCCAAGCAAATGATCCGTGCCCAGGGAACACCATCTGAAGTTGTATACTGTTTCCACCCTGTTTGCTCCCGGCACAAAATGAAAGCGTTGCCAAAGCTCAGCCAGAGCCGGTTTTGGCTGTCCTCGAACATGCATTGCGGGGCGGCATTGGTCTCACGAGCTTTGTCCATCTGCACCCTGGTAAATCCTCCCCCCTCAAATATGAACAATCCCGCGTCGTCCACGGAAGCCAGAAGCTGCCCCTGATGATTGCGATAAAGGGCAATGATCCCGCCTGCTGGCAGCCCTTCACGCGGGCCGCACAACATCAGCTTGCCGTGCTGCCAGCGGGACAACCCCCGCCTGGTCCCAATCCAAACGCTCCCGGCTGCATCTTCCACCAACGCGTTGACATAATCGTCAGGCAGTCCATCCCGCCGGGACAATGTCATAAACCGGCCCGCCTGCCAGCAGGCCACCCCGTTGTCAGTGCCAACCCATAATGCTCCCAAGCTGTCCTCTAGCAATACGTTGATAACAGCACTGGGCAATCCATCCGGCGTGCCGAAAACACGAAACCGCACGCCATCAAAGCTGGCCAAACCATTTTGAGTTCCCAGCCACAAATAACCATCGCGGCTTCGCAACATCGCGTTAACGGTGTTTTGTGGCAACCCATCCTTGGTGTTCCAGGCGCGAACGATATAGCCTGTTTCAGGTTGTTCCGCCGCCTGGGCGTTGCAAAAAAACGATAATTTTCCCAGCACACACACATACGCCAGCATACGGTGCGCTTTCGCCTGGAAAATTTTCCGAATACCGCCCAACATGTTAATTACTTCCCATACGGCTAACACAAATTCAACAGCTCAAAAAGCATCAATTAACACCGAATACAAAAAAACTACTGGGCGAAGACAAAGGCTCCAGTGCCAATTTGTATTTGAACGGGGTTTCAGTGTTTCACGGATTTGCTCTCCTAAAATATATCACGAATTCTTCCTGGTTTACGAAATCAACCCGGTTGGCGGCATCGGCTAGAGCGGATTAAAAAATTGTGTAGCCGTTCGGAGCCGGGAGTTTTGATTTTTTGGCGAGGCTTTGGCGAAGGAGCATGTCTGCAGTGACCTGCGACTGAGCCGAAACAAAGCCAAAAATCAAAAGAACCGGCTGTCACTTCCATCTGACCGGATGGCTACAGTATTTTTTTTATCCGCTCTATTTCAATCACCTTCACTGGCCATAACCAAGACTGCCGGCAAGCTCAAAAAGCTGGCCGGCAGAAACGACTTAAACACCGGTGGAACAATGCCTTAAACTGAAAGCACCTCACCAGCATCGCAAATCCCAAACTATTGTGCCGGGATAAGGCGGTAGAAACAGGCATTGCCGCCGGCATTGGCCTGGGCATGATCTGCCGGGTCGCCAAAAATGAGGTTAATTTCCTCGTTGAGCGGCACCCAATTCACAAGATCGGTCGAACTTTCCACCATCCACAGGCCACCACCACTTACCGTAAATGTCACGTTGCCATCGCCGACGGCAAAATTGCTTAACTGTGCCGGCAAGATGGCTACCGGTGGATTGCCCTGGGTGAATGATTGCGTGGTGACAGAAACGCTGTCGAATACCGCAGTATTCAGTACATTACTGCTACCAGAGGCCACCGCCAGCCCAATCAGCGCATTGGTCGTCATGCCGGTAAACGTCACGTTCGCCTTCTGAGTCCAGGTAACTCCATCTGCCGACAGAAATGAGGTGAACGTATTGGTGGCACGGCTCACGCAAACCCAATAGGGCGCGGTATAACCCGCAAACGTGGTGCTGGAGACATTGTTGTTGGCTGCCGTCCGGTCAATCCATTTTGCGCCGGCACTCCCACTCAGGCCGATGAACGCAAAGGCGGAATTAGCGTTGGTGGACTGCCGGATCATCACGCCTGCCAGGGGCGCAGAGCCATTGGTCGCCTGGCTGGTGATTCGGGCAATAATAGTCTCCTGGTTTGTCATCGTTGGCTGGCTGACGTACCAGAAGCTGTCCGAGCGTTGCACCAGCCCTGCACCGGCACCGGTCACGGTGAATGTACCGTTGGAATAGGTCGTATTCGGGGCCGCAGTCACGACGCCCAGCTTATTGGTCATCCACGGGGCCGGCGGATTATTGGAGAAATTCGCCGTGACGGTGAGGTTGTTCGTAACATTGCCATCCGTGCGGGGATTGGCCGTGCTGCTGTCGGACCAGTTCACAAAGTAATAGCCTGTGTTGGCCACGGCCGTTACTGAGCTGCCGCTGGCACCATAGTTCACCGTTTGTGGGCTGGTGCCGCTGACTGATCCATTTGCACCCGCTGCGTAGGTCAGGGTGTAGCTGTTGATGGCAAAGCTCGCCGTGACGCTAATATTGTTGGTCACATTACTGTCCGTGCGCGGATTGGCCGTGCTGCCGTCAGACCAGTTCACAAAGTGATAGCCGGTGCCCGGCACCGGGGTCACAGCCGCCCCGCTGGCACCCGAGTTCACCGTCTGCGGGCTGGTGCCGCTGATGGTGCCGTTTGGACTTGCCGAGTAGTTCAGCGAATAAGTTACCGGCACAGCATTGGTGGCCAGCCGGTATAGATTGCTGATCGTGCCAAAAGACAGCGCCTTGTTGAAGATGGCCACCTCGTCAATCGTCCCGTTGAAGTATTGGTTTCCGTCGCGCTGGTTGTAGCCGATGTAAGTGCCGATGCTCGAACTAAGGGCTTGCACCGTTCCCGAGCCGCTCGCCGACAACACGCCATCAATATAGATATAGCCGCTGGTGCCACTGCGAACGCCGACGATCTGATGCCATTGGCCATTCGTGACCGATTGCGAACTGGTTAAGTTGAACTGGTAGGTACTGTTGTAGACATAGAAGTTCACAGTGCCATTAATGCTCAACTGATATTCCCCAGCATAACCGCTGCCGCTACTGTCACGTTGCTGGATAATCGCGCCGCCCGAGGTGGTTTTCACCCAGGCCATCACGGAAAAATCCGTGGTGCCGTTCAGCGAGGCCCCCGCCGGACAGTTAAGATGACTGCTCGCACCATCAAGCTGGACCGCCAAATTATTGGGATCAAACCCGGGATAAGCCGTTGGCTGTGGTCCCGCCGTGCCGAGCACACAATTTACATAGGTGCTGTTCAATCCATTACTGCTGCTATCATAGGCGGTAGTACCGTTCGTTTCATTCATGCGCCAGTAAGCTACCGGGCCGTTGCTCAATACCGTTGCCGGCCAGGACGGCGGCAAATAAACCGATAGTTTGGCCACCGCACTCGTGACCGCAGCATTCAAAAAAGCCGTGGGCGTAATGACGACGTAATAATTGCCAGAATTGGCGACCTGACTGTTCGTTATGGTCAGGGTGGCATTGGTGGCACCGGAAATGGTGGAGTTGTTAAACAGCCATTGATAAGCGAAAGGCGGCACCCCGGTGGCACCGACACTGAAGCTGACGTTCACACCCGCCAGATTGGTTTGTGACTGAGGTTGGGAGTTGATGGTTACGGGCGGAATAACCTTGATGATGGCGGGGGCGGAGGTGGTGAGGTTGGTGCTATCATAGCTCATCTGGGCATAGATGCTGTAGGTGCCGACGGCTGCGTTGCTCCAAACGAGACTGTAAGGGGCGCTGCTGACCTGGCCTAATAGATTGCTCCCGTTATAAAATTGAACATAACTGATTGCATGGCCACCGGCATTAGTCGTGGCACTGAGCGTGATGGGGACCGACGCACCAAACACGGTGCCATCCGCAGGGGCCGTCAGCGTCAGTAATGGTGACGGAGGAACGACCGCCGCCTGATAAAGATTTTGAATGCCCGCGCTCGAAAGCGCCTTGTTGAAGACGGCCACCTCGTCAATCGTCCCGTTGAAGTATTGATTTCCATCCCGCTGGTTGTAGCCAATGTATGTGCCGATACTAGAACTAAGGGCCTGCACCGTTCCCGAACCGCTCGCCGATAATACCCCATCCACATAGATGTAGCCGTTGGCACCACTGCGCACGCCGACAATCTGATGCCACTGGCCATCGTTGACTGACTGCGAACTATTCAAGTTGAACTGGAAGGTGCTGTTGTAAACATAGAAGTTCACGGTGCCATTAATGCTCAACTGATATTGTCCAACGTAACCACTGCCGCTACTGTCGCGTTGCTGGATAATCACACCGCCAGAGGTGGTCTTCACCCAGGCCATCACGGAAAAATCCGTCGTGCCGTTGAGCGAGCCAGTGGTGCCAATGTTGCCCTGGCTGGTGCTGCCATTAAATGCCACCGCCAGATTCGTCGCCTCGAAGCCGGGGAAAACCGCGGGTTGCGGGCCGGCTTGCGCCAGCGTCACGTTGGCGTATGTGCCGTTGCGGCTGTTGCCGGAACTGTCCACCATCGTCGTCCCGGAAACTTCATTCATCCGCCAATAGGCAAACGGCGTGTTCGACATCATCAGCCCCGAATAGACCGTGGAACCGCCGGGGGCGGGCAGCACGTAGAGATTGCCCGCATTAGTTAACGCGCCATTGGCAGTATTCAAGACTACCGTATATATCCCCGATGCGAAGGGCTGCAGATTCGTCAGCGTCAGGGTCGTATTAGTCGCCCCCGCAATGTTCACGCCGTTCTGCTGCCATTGGTACGTGAAGGGTGGATCGCCAACCGTGACGGTGGCGCTAAACGCAACCGATTGACCAACATAATTTGTGACGATTTGCGGGCTGACCGTGAGCAGCGGCGCGCCAACGACATTTCCCATGAGGCTAAAATTGTCCAGCGAAGCCCACGGCACAATCGGATCCAGCGTCGGCAACGTATAGGTGAACATGCCGCCGTAAATGGTGCTGCCAATACCGGTCAGCGTATTGGTGTTCACCGCCGTCCAGCTCGCCCCATCCGCAGAAACATAGCTGGTGAACGTGTCGCCCACGCGCGTGATTTTGAACCAGTGGTTGGTAACGCCCAAGTTTCCTGAAGAATAAGCCCCGCCGCCATTCATCATCGTATCATCCTGATAATAGGTTCCGCCGGTTTTGCCAAATACCGCTGCAAAACGGAGACCTGAACCGCCGCCGAGCGGATCGCCGATATCCGTATTAGTATTGCCACGCAGGATGATTCCGCTCTCCACTGCCGGAGCGCCCGAACCATCCGGAGCCCCGGAATTGTTCAAGCCCGTCAGCCGGCCAATCAAAGTGCAATCGCCCGTCACCTGCCGCGCCAGCAGGTTCATATTGTCACCCACAATCTGAAAGGAGCTACCCGCCACATTCACGCCGGCCGGATAAACCTGAAAGCCCATCGGGGTGAACGACCATAAACCAAGATTCATATTCGTTGTCGCCACCGCTGTCGACGAGGAGTCCAGCGTGTAGCCGTTATTGTATAACACCCGCGCCCGTACCGAATTGGAGGGCGAATTGCCCATTAACAGGTTGAGCGCAGCCCCTTGCAACGACTGCCCCAAGTAACTGTTGCCATTGTAGAATTGAACCCCGGTCACGTTAACTCCATTTGTGACGATGCCGGCGGCAAGCGTCACGTTCGAACCGCAAACCGTGCTGCCATTGACCGGCGCAGTGAGACTTATCGTGGGTTCGCCGGCTGCGGGTACGCGGTAAAACGCGCTGTCGGGGATGACGGTGTTGGTGATGCCAGGCCCGGAATAAGACAGCGTCAGCGTATCACAATAATCGTAATAGGCCGTGTCCATGAAATACTGGACGTTGATGACATGTTTGCCCGCCGCCAGACCAATTGCGCCCACCTTCGACCCGGTGCTGTGGTCCCCGTCATTGTTGACCACCAGCGTGCCGTCCACATAGAGTTTGCTGCCATCGTAGGATTGCAGCGTGAAGCCATAAAGGCCGTTGCTCGTCACGTTGATGAAACCGTTGTAGTTAAAGGCATACTGGGTGCGGGTAAGCCGTGGTGTCAGGTCCGGATTGTTTACCGCCCCTTGCAATACTGGTGTCAGGGTGCTGAAATTCGGCATGACTAGATAGTTGCTCGTGGATTGGTAATATGTGTAGGCGAGACCGTTGACCGCGCCGGTGACATTGGTGGCTGAACTCAGCGTCGCGGTGCTGGGAGTAATCAGTACCGGGGTATTGGTATTGGCAAAAATATCCGAGATGGTCAGGCGGACATAAGGCGTGCTCACCCCGGTAATATTAACAAATGACTGCCGCACCTCGGGGTCACGACCGAAGAAGGTCACCGACGGCGAACCGGTGTAACCGGAATTGTTGAAGACTTCAATCTTGTAACCGAGTTGCGGTGAACTCGTTGTCGGCTCCTGCCATTGTACCAGCAACTGGTTTCCATAATAACTGGCCGTGGCGTTGCTGACGACGATGGGGTCAAACGTTGGCGTGGCCGGCTGATTGGTAATCGTTACCGGGATGTCATTGTTAAATGGTGTGCCGACGTAACCAACAGTATTGTTCGATGGACAGCATTCGAGGAACGCCACGGTGCCGTTGGAGATGACACCGGAGTTCTCCAGCCAGCCGCCATTTTGCCCAAAGGTCATCTGATTGTCGTTCTGCCAGCTCCCTCCATAATGATAATAACAATTGCGATAATCCGTCCGCCATGGCGTTGTGCTGCCCCCGGCGTTTTCCTGAAATCCACCGATGCCGCTCAACCCGCTGGCGGCAAAGGGAACCTGCACCGTCCCCATATGATGCCACGTCCCATCCTGCCAGCGCAGCCAGCCGCCCACATAACCCAAATGCGGCGTGCCATCCGCCGGTTGCCAGATGCACAACACATAACGATACCACTGGTTAGTCTGGATATTAATCGTCCCGCCCGCATGGCCGGCCGTCGATTCGCCCGTGTCACCCACCGGCGAATACAAGCTGGGGTCCGTGTAAATGAAAACCGGCACGTCGTTCGGATTAAGGGGGTTGCTGATCGGCCAAAGGCTGAAATTAAATTGGACCGACTGGCTGCCGTCTGGCATGACATTGCCAAAATAGAATGGCAGGGACGGACCATCCGAACCATTCACTGATGATTCCGTCCAAGGATTGAACACATGCCCATTCGCATAGGGCCAGCGCATTTCCTCCATCGCTATGTCGGAACCACTCGGCACCGGGGTATAAATATTACCTGCCCAAGCCGGCAAACCAACAAAACCGGCTACCGCCAGCAACCAGAGGCACCCCAGCAAATGGCTGGTTCGCCTGAAGAATTGTTTTTTAAGCTGCCACCTGGCATCCCCTGATTCATTCGCAGGAGAAGAAAAAAATGACATGTATTGGTTATTCAGTTTCATGGTTCGTGTTGGGTGTGGGGTTGATCGAACTTAAAATGTCTGTCCGGGGCCGCGCATCAAATACCAGAACTTCAAAGGGTTCAAGTGCCACTGACTGCGGCTGGCCCGCCTTCAATGACAGCGACTGGATGCGCTGGTCATGATAGGGCGACTGGAGCGAATATTTTTTGGCGGCATCAGCCGGCAATTCAAATACCTTGTCTGCATCCAACGTAATGGTCTGGGGCTGGTCATCGGGATTGCGCAGCATCAGGGTGCCTTTTTGCGGGGACCACGCCGCATAGCCGTAGGCTTGCAACTTCAGCGGATCGCCGCCAACCCAATGGGAATCGACCAGCACGTCGGCGTTGGTCTGGGCCCACTTGGCGGCGGCAGCCACCTCATCCCAGGCTTCCGGTGTCATCAGCGAAGGCGTGATATAAAGCTCTTGCAGCGACGCGCCGATGGCAAAATAGGAGCGCGCCTCATTTTTTAAATGCGGACCCGTCTTGCCAACCCGTGCACCCTGAAATTCACGTCCATGCACAAGGCCGTGGGCCATGATGGAATTGAGCGGGTATAACGGAGATTTGACGACAAACATGCGGCGGCATTCGCCGTCGCGAAACGTGAGCCACTTTTCGCGGTCATCACCCTTGCCGGTCCAGCCCACATCAGCACTGCCGTTGCGCCAGGTTGAATCCATATGATTCAGCCAGAACGGCGAGGGCCACGTGCCGACGGTAACATTGATAAAAACTTTCGGATTTTGTTTACGCAAGTTTTGGGCAACGTCCAACAGTGCCATGAAATGCGGACTGACACCTTCGCCAGCCTTGTCCCATTTGAATGCGTCCACGCCGTCCTCGCGCATCAACTGGAGACAGCGGTCCTGAAACCATTTTTTGTAGCCGGGATAGGCTAGGTCGAGTTTCGCGCCGGCGGGGATGAGCCCCATCTTTTGCGCGGTGGCGGTGCGTTCCTCCGCGCCACCGTAGCCGCCTAACGGCGAGATCCAAATGGCCAGATGCGCATCCAGTTTTTCCATTTGCGTTTTTAACGCCGCATAACCACCGGGGAATTTTTCCTCGTTCTCAGCCCAAAGCCCGTGACCGGGAGTGTCCCAGCCGTCATCAACGAGATATGAATGCACTGGCACGCCGCGCTTTTGCACCAGCTCCGCGTTGAAATTACTGACCACGTCCAACAGCTTCGCGGCGTCCACCGAAAAACCCAGGTCGTACCAGCAGTTATAATGGAGAAACGGGCTCGAGGGCCGGGCGCGCTCGCGTTCAATATAATAGAGGAACGAGCGACGCAACTGGCCCTCCGGCGCAACGCCAGCCACCGCGCCAAAGGTGTAGGCCTGAACCGGCGACAGCTCCAGCTTGCAGGATAAGCCAATCCGCGCCCCCGCATCATCAACCGCATTTTGCGCGCCCGGCATTTCAACGCCGAAATACATGCCATTGCCGGCCACCGGACAACCCGGCACCGAGCCGATGGTTTTGGTTTCAGGAACACGCGCGTCAGTCAATTCCAAGGCATACAATTGAATCGTATTCTCAGAGGAAAATTTCAATGACTGATGAATATAGCTGGAACCATCGCGAAGTTCCGCCCGCCAATGAGCCCGGATGCCGTTCGGGGAAAGCAAGTCTGCCTCCAGCGCCACCCCGCCAATCCGGTCGGCCAGGCGAACCCCATCAGGTGCCGCCGAAAGCGACACTAATTTCGGCAGACCATCGAGTCGAAACGACGAAGCGGCCAAATCCATTGCCGGGTAATCAGACAGCTTGCTCTCGATGATTTGTTCCCCGGCGGCCGTGGTGACGTTGAATACCGGTTTGGCATCACGAATTCCAACCAGCAAAAATTGTTTGCCATCCTCCCAAACCAGGGCGAGCGCCGGTCCCCACGACATGCCTTGATCCGTGCCCTTGTCAATCCGGCACGAAATAAAATTGGCCCCCGCCGGGAGGGCATATTCTTTGATCATGGCCGCATTGGCATGGGTGGCGAATTCCATTTCATTTGAAGCCTGCAATGTTTTTGCCAGGTTGAATTCCGAAATGACGCATCTGCCCGACTCGCCGGGATCAGCGTGGTTCTTTGCCTGCGCCAGCAGATCCATTTTGCCGAGGCGCACCAGCTTCGGTTTGCCTGGAAATTCCTGGCGGGGAAAGGCGGCCAGTTCCGTCCAACTCAAGCCATCGCGAGAGGCGAGCGCCACCACCCGGTCCATTTCTAGCCGCACGCCAACCATAATGCCTTTGGGCGTTTCCGCCGGCTTCAGTCCCAAACGAAATAATTCCGCGCCGGACTGGTCGAATTTGTTGCCGGTAAGTTTGTTTACCAATGACAGCGGACTCAATCGTTCATCGCCCACCCGCCATGATTCGGACACAACCGAATTTTCCAGCGTATAAACGCCATTCTTGGTTGTGGATTTGGCGGTTCCGGGCAAGGGCCCGGGAAACGCCACCCCGGCAAAAGCCGGAACAGCCATGGCCAGGGTCACGGCTATTAAACCGGAATAGAACAGTCTTAGTGAGCGGGTACGTATCATATTAAATTTTTGGCTTGGATTGGATGAAACATCATCAAGCCCTGATAACAGGTCGTTTACTTTTTGCAATTGGCCGCCACCTTAATTGTTAATCGCAACTTTTACCACCAAGCCTGATGGCTAGGGCCGTTGTCCACGCCCCAAGTCCCGCAACGCGGCCAGCGCCTGCCGTGCGGCTAAATCACCCTTGGCTGAAGCTTGCATTAGACGTTCGAGCAGCTTACGGGACGCCTCTTTAGCCAACTCGATTTGTCCGGCGGATAATTGCGCCGGCTGATCTATAATCTGCCGGTATCCACGAATTGCGGTATTGTAGTCGTTGGCTTTATCAGCCGCGACTGACGTGTCCCACAAGACCTTAATTTCGGGCGCGGCATTATCAAATCCGGCCTGGGTAACGGTTTTATGACAACCAGCCGCCGCCAGGCCAGCCATCAAGAGAACGCACAACTGTAACACATGATTTAACCCAATTAACAATTTCGGCGTCATAATCTTGGCGTCAGCAACTTGAATAGTTTACGGCATGCCTTTGATCTTAAAATTCAACCGGCCCTTGTTTATTGAGGCCGCGGACTGGGAGTCACCCACCCGGCGTGCCAATTGAGCGTCCAAAGATTTTCCAGTTTGACCGGCTCGGCATGACCATCGGCGAAGCTGATGTTATTGTTGCCCATCAACGTTGAACCGGCAGGCACATTGCGCGGAGCACTGATAACGCCATGCCGCGCGATGGTAAGACGATCCATGCCACTGACATCTCCGCCGGTATACAGGTTTCTGGCAGGATGATCGGTTTCTAAAGGCGCGCCATCCACCCAGGTTGAATCTGAAAAATAAGGCGTTTTGGTCGGTGAAGTGATGGCGGATTCCTTCCCAAAATAATAGGGCGAAGCTGCCCCAAGCGCAGCGGTGTCTGAGTAACACCAGGTGTTAAACCCATAGGAACCTTGCGGAAAATCTGGCTCCCACGTAACGCACCAAGGGTAGTCAGCCAAACCGAATCCCCACGGCTGGACGGCGACCGCCGGCGGTTGCCAGACAGCGGGCGGGAGAATCGTGGCAGCCATGGGGCAAGACCGTATGGCCTGGCTGGCGTAAGTCCGCTGAAACACCGTGGGATCATCCGTGTAACCGAACAGCTTGCCATTGGCATCAGTGACATACATCGTCATGGCCAGCGTCAATTGCTTGTTATTGTTGATGCACTGAATGTCCCTAGCTTTTTGTTTGGAGCGCGCCAGGGCTGGCAACAACATTGCGGCCAGGATGGCAATGATGGCGATAACCACCAGAAGTTCAATCAGGGTAAACCCTCCAATACGACAAGCTTTAGGCCTAACAGATTTCATGTCCAATTCTCGAGCTGGATGTCCAATGGGAGTGGCGCGCGACTGGATGACAGCCGCGCGCCGTTATGATTTAGTGTTTCAACCGGTAAAATACGGCCGGCTGGGCCGGATCCACCGTAATGTTAGTTGAGGTGACGGTGCTGCTGCCTGGCACACTTACCCAGTTCGTACCAAGGCCGGTGGACAGGCCGTTCGTCTGGCATTGCAGAGTCCAGCCCAAGTGATCTGCCGGCCATGACAGGTGCAGCGTATTGCCTGTGACGGTAAACACGATGTTGGTTGGCGTCAGACTGCCGGAGGTAACCGAGAGGGCGCCGTTGGTTGAATTTAGATTCCAAAAGAGCCCGGCACCCAACGGCGGCAGGGTGGTCGCGGCAAATGTCCCCGCGTAATTGGTGGCGGAGAACAACTGGAACGTGTCTCCCAGCGCCAGCGGAGTGGCATCGCTGGTAAGGTTGGAGACAATCAATGTTCCACCAAACGTAACGGTGCTCATTCCTTGAACAAAGTTGTTCGCCGGCGTACCACCGTTCTTGCTGATGTTTAAAACGGCCGTGCCAGCCAGCGTCAAGTTGCTATTGATTGTCAGCCCGTCATTCAGGTTGGACGTGCCGGGAAGCAATTTGCCACCCGCTTGAATCGTTACGGGGCCGGAGATGGTTCCCGTGCCGCTCAAGGCTCCGTTAGCGGTCACCGTTACCGCGCTTGCACCGAGCGAACCGGTCAACCAGAGCGTACCATTGCTGACCGTCGTCGTGCCGTTATAGGTATTGGCACCGGTCAATTGCAATATGCCCGCGCCGGTCTTGACCATGCTCGCGTCACTGGCACCGTTGATAGGACCAATAATCAGGTCGGCAACTTGATTGGGATTGTGGCTGACGGTCACGGTTGTCACACCGCCGACCACGCCATAAGTTACCCCGGCCAGTTCCAGCGACGAGATGTTCGGCACTGCCGTATCCGTTGCCGCCGCCACCAAATTACCGCTCAAGCGGAGTTCCGTCGGGCTGCTCAGCGTGATGCCGGCGTTGCCATAAACATTCAGGTTTCGCACATAGTTATTCTGGGACATGCTGAGTGTTCCGCCGTCATTGATGGTCAGGTCGTTGCAGCTCGCCGCGAATCCGAGGCCGAACAACGAGTTAACAATCACCGTCGCGTTTGAATTGATGACCAGGGAGGAACCGGCTTGTGCCAGGCTATAGCCGTAATCATTTGGTGAATTGACTGCCAGCGTACCGTTATTCACGGTCAGTACACCGGTAAACGAATTGTCGGCATTCAACGCCAGGGTACCGGGACCGTTGAATGTGAAGCCATTCGTGCCAGCGATGCTCGTATTAATCGTCGTCGTCTGATTGGTGACCACGATGGTAGGGACAGTCGCACCGGCATCCAGCGTCAAGGTGCCGCCGCTACCGGCATTGATCTGCCAGGTATTTGCATCACCCGCATCGCCAAAAATCAGGTTGCCCGCCGTGATCGCATTATCCAAGGTAACGATAGTTGGGCCACCGAGCGTCTGTTGGCTGAAGTCAGCCGTTACTCCACTGCCAGTGCCCACAACATTATTCAACCAGTTTGCCGCCACGGGCCAGGAACCGCCGGACGGATTCGTCCACGTTGCTATCGCAAGGGTCGTGTAAGATGCACTTGCGTTCAGACTGTTGGCATTTCCGGCTTTGGTAGCGTAGGCGGTAAGCGTCATGCTGCTGTTCACCGGCACGATGACCCCGGTAGCGGGACTCAGCACGGAAATCACCGTGCCCGATGTCGTCGGGTCGCTGCCGTCCGTGGTGTAATGAATGGTCGAGCCCACCACCGAACTAATCGTCACGGATTGCGCTCCAATATAACCACCACCCGGCGGATTAAATGTCGGCGACGTGACTTGGTTGGCGTATATCAATTGAATGCTGCCATCCGCGGCCAGGCTGTTCGTATTCCACGCCAAGCCCGTTGGCGGCGTCGGCAGGGTAACGGTGGCAAAACTGCTGGCGTACGTGCCGGAACCCAAGGTGAAGAGCGTATATTTCTGACCATACGCCAGCGAACTGCCCAAATCTGTCACCGTGAGCTTGCCGCCATAAGTGACGCTGGTCATGCCCTGCAACAGGTCACTGCTGGAAGTGTCGCTATCAATGCGCAAATTGACGGTGCCCGTCAGGGTCAAATTCTTGTTAATCGTCAGCGTACTGATACCACTTGGATCGGTGGCCAGCGTGCCGCCGGGTTGAATGACGGTGGAGCCGGAGATGGTGCCATTGCCGTACAGCGTGGCGTTCGTGGCCACCGTTACCGCGCCGGCACCCAGCGAACCAGTCAACCAGAGCGTGCCATTGCTGACCGTCGTCGAGCCGCTATAAGTATTTGCCCCGGTCAGTTGCAAGATGCCCGCACCAGTCTTAACCACACTGGCGGCACTTACACTGCCAATCGGACCCACGGTCAGGTCCGCCGTTTGATTAATGTCATGACTCACGGTAAAGGTGGTCACTCCGCCAACCACGCCATAACTTGACCCGGCCAAATTCAGCGATGAAATATTAGGCGCTGCCGTGTCGGTTGACCCTGCCGTCACATTGCCGCCCACCCGCAACAAACCCGCGCTGGCGAGCGTGATGCCGGCATTCCCGTAAACAGACAGGTTTCGCACATAGTTGTCTTGAGACAAACTGAGCGTCCCGCCGTCATGAATGGTCAGGTCATTGCAACTCGTCGTGAAACCAAGACCGTACAATGTGCTGACATTCACCGTCGCATTCGAATTGATGACCAGCGAAGCGCCGGCCGAAGCGAAACTGTAGCCGTAGGTATTGGGTGAATTGATGTTCAACGTCCCGTTACTCACAGTCAGCGCTCCGGTAAATGAATTGTCGGCATTCAACGCCAGGGTGCCGGGACCGTTAACCGTGAAACCATTTGTACCGGCAATCGCGGTGCCGATGGTGGTCGTCTGATTGGTGACGATGATGGAAGGAACACTGTTCCCGGCATTCAACGTCAAGGTGCCGCCACTGCCGGCATTCACCTGCCAATTATTCGCAATGCCTGCATCGCCAAAAATCAGGTTACCCACGGTGATCGCACTATCCAAGGTAACGGTGGCCGGGCCGGCGAGCGTTTGTTGGCTGAAGTCAGCCGTCACCCCCACGCCAGTGCCCACCACATTGTTCGACCAGTTTGCCGCCACCGGCCAGGAACCGCCGGAGGGATTAATCCACGTGGGCGTGGAAACTGTTGCATAGCTGGCACTGGTCACACCACTGTCCACATTACCACTGACATGAGCGTAGGCCTTGAGGGTAATATTCGTATTGACCGGAATCGCAACCGTCAACCCGCTCGAACCAGAAGGCGACGAACTTGTGGGCGTGGTGCCATCCGTCGTGTAATAAATGGTGGCTCCGGCCGTGGCGCAACTAATCGTTACAGTTTGCGCTCCGATGTAAGCTCCGGACGGCAGGCTGAAAAGTGGAACCGTCGTGACAACCGTCGCCGCCACCTTGATTTGCCCGCTGGTGCTCAACGCCGAGGTATCCCAAACCAGCGCACCAGGAAGCGCTGGCAGATTAAACACGCTAAAACCATTGGCATAAGAGCCCGCCGCCGGGAACAAGGTGAAGGTGTCTCCGAGCGCAAGCGCGGTGGCGTCGCTGGTGGCATTGGACACCACCAAGGTGCCGCCATAGGTGACGCCCGTCAAACCCAACACCTGATCGTTGGTCAGCACGCCGCCAGTTTTGCTAATCCGCATCAAGTTTGTACTGCCGGTATTTAAGGTGAGTGTGTTACCAATGGTGAAGCTGCCAATGCCGGTTGCCAGGCCAGCCGCGAGCGTGCCGCCAGCCTGAACCACGGTCGGACCGGCAATAATGCCGGAGCCACGCAAAATACCGCCGTTGACCGTGGTGGTTCCGGAGTAAGTATTGGTAGCATTCAAAGCCAGAGTACCATTACCGTTCTTGGTGAGCGTGCCGCCAGTGCTGGCCAGCGGAGACGCAAAGGTGACGCTCTGGCCAGCGGTATCGATGCTGTAGGCCTGACTGGCAGAGTTAGTAAACCGGGCTGAATAATCCGTGGTGTTGGCCGCACTATATTGCAATGTGCCACCACCAAAACTGATAAAGGACGCTGCGCTGGTGCCAATCGCACCGCTGCTGCCCAATGAAAGAATGCCGCCGTTTATGCCGATGGCCGGCGTGCCCGTCAGCGGAGAAAAGGTGTTGTTGCCCAAGAGCGTCAGCGTGCCGCTGCCGCTTTTGAAAATGCCGCCGGTGCCACCTGCATCCGTAACGATATTGCCCGCAAAGCTGGAATTGCCACTGCCATCTACGTACAGGGATGCGCCTCCTCCCAGCCGTATTTTGGAAGTGGTTGAAGCGCTGTTTAGCGTGCCCACCTGAACGCTGGTTGTGCCAAAGGGATTAAAGACAGATGCGAAACCGCTGCCGTTTAGAGTCATGGGAGAATTACCGTTCATGGCAAATCTGACGCGCAGTTGCGCGCCGTCTTCAATGATGATGGGACCGGAGAAAGCTCCCCACGTAAAATATGGCTGGCCAGTCACGAGGTCCAGCGTGCCCGTCCCGACAATTGTCCCGCCAAACGCCGTATTTCCCAAGTTATTACTGACGGACAAGGTCGCGCCGGTCGCTATGGTGAGGTTACCGCTCCCGAGCGAGGTGGCCGACGGACCAACCAAAAGCACACCTTGATTCACATTAACAGCCGAGTTACCGGTTGGCGTGTTGTTGATCAGCAAAGTGCCAGGACCCGCCTTGGTAAAACCGTTGGCGTCGGCGAGCACGAGGCCGATGGTGCTCGTCTGGCCATTCACCGTGATCGTGGGTGAACCGCTGCTTACGGCGAGAGTCAACGGACCGCCACTGCCGGTGTTCAACGTCCAGCCATACGTGTTTCCTGCGTCGCCCAAAGTCAAATTGCCGATGGTGCGCGCTCCGTCCAGTGTTACCGTCGGCGTAGAACTTAAAGTCAGCGTGCTGAAATCGGCGGTGCCATCCGTATTGGTGGCAATGGTGCCGCCCGACCAGTTGCCGGTAGTCGCCCAACTGCCTCCGGCTGGGTTGGTCCAGGTGCCATTGGCGGCGAGTGTGTTGAGGGCAAAACCGCACAACAGGGTGATGGCGATCAACCTTTGAGCGGTCTTCTTATTGTATGTTTTGCTGATTTTTAATTCCATAGGTTTTGGGTTCGATTAACTTATTCAGGGAATAACTGTCGGGGGGGGGGTTGCATCAAACTGCGAAAACAGGGTTGCTGCCTTTTCGATTACTAAATTTGACTCTTGCCGGGGATGGCGGACCCATCAAACTAAAACCGCAGTGGGGACAGCACGCAGGCCGGTTCTCCCGAGACTCAACCACCTCCGCGCCCAATGCCTTGGCCACTGCCGCCGCCCGATTATGCACCCGCATTTTACGATAGATTTTTTTGAGATGTTCAGCGACGGTAGATGTTGCGAGCCCCAGACGTTTGGCCACCTGCGGCCCGGTTAACCCCTGACTTAACAGGTTCAACACCTCCGCTTGCCGCTCCGTCAGTCCGCTATCCGCTGTATTGGCACCGGGCATCAGTCTGTTCCAGCCAATCGTTCTCATATGTTTCGGTTCACTAAAAATTGTACTGCTGCGTGTGTTTTAATCGCATCGCCCGTCTGATTGCGGCCAGCTAACCCTGCCGGCAACTACGAGAGGGAAAAAGTTATGCTGAAACAACCCAATGGCATCCGCCTCGTATTTTTCGCCGAGTGTATGTTTCAAGCATGCCTATCATTCACCATCTACCAAATTTGCGGTATGGCATATTTATGCCATGCCTCCTCCGTGAGACATGGCATCACCAAAAGGATGAGGTTTTGACTGTGCGATTACGGCCAGCGTAGCCGGCGGGAAAATATCAGCCGTTAAGCCCGTTCAAAAAATCTTGCTCTTGCACTCTATTCTGGCAGAATGAACGCCCGTTTCGGTTGTTGGGGACGTTTCCCCTTTTTTGAAAACCGGACGTTCATTTTGCCTCGGTAGCTCAATGGTAGAGCAGTTGACTCTTAATCAATTGGTTTGCGGTTCAAGTCCGCACCGGGGCACCACTTTAAAACCCACATAAACAAAGACGTTTATGCGGGTTTTTGTTTTCAGACCCGCCCCCAAACCCGCTTTTCGTACTGACAAAGTACTGACAAACGAGGGGAAATTTGGGGAAGTGGCTGATGGTGGCTGGTTTGGCACGGCTACCGGGGTGGGTTCCGGGAAAGATTGAGCATCCCCATTGCCTGTCGTATTCTTGCGACAAATGGCCAAAGACCACTTTGTCCCGCGACATTATCTGAGGCAGTTTACTGTTCACGGCTTGGAACGGATTATGGTTTCCAAGGTGTCTCCGTATCGGCATGAGGGCGAAAAGGGGTTGGGTTGGGCGTGTCAGCAGTTGGACTTTTACGAAGGTGACAAGGCTCTGAATGAAACCATCTGGACCTGCGAAAATGAATTGGCCCCGGTGCTGGTTCAGGTCGTCCAAAAGGAGGATTTCACCGAACCCGAGTTGGTTGCATTGCGTTGGCTGGCCGTAACCTTGCACGTCAGAACCAAAAAAGCAGCGGAATCATACAAGGTGTTTCCGAAACGCATTTTTTACGAGGTCATTCAAAACGGAATTGACCGTGGTGAACTTCCACCGCCGCCAGAGGGAAAATGGACAGAGGAGATGGTTGATTGTGACGGAGTGCCCGGGTTCCTGTGGCAGAACAGCGTCATCCCGTGTGCGTTAGAAATGCAGACCCTTGGCTGCAAATTGTTGAAGGCACCCGATGAAACTTTTTTCATCACCAGCGATAACCCCGTGGTGGTCCTCAATCAGTTTTGTTCGGGAGCAGAGCGTTTTCGGAACTTTGTCGGCTTCGCCAAATCAGGATTCCAATTGTTGATGCCAATCAGCCCCAAACTGTGCGTCTTTTTCTACGATGCCAAGGTTTACAAAGTAGGGCTTCGCCGACATCGGCTCGTTCCACTTGCCGCAGACGATGTGGACATTGTAAACGCCCTCCAGATTCAGTCGGCTGAAGAATTCGTGCTGTTCCACGAACCAACGCTAGTCTCCTGAGTCAGTGATTTCTTTCAAAATTAATCGGCATGAATTTTAACCGTTTCGGCGGCAAATCGGCGGAGGTTTTCCAAGATTTGGTCAGCGCTTTTTGTCCAGACGAAGGGTTTGGGA
>Ga0265327_10000348_pt1 | contig 87817 bp, 70 predicted proteins | sample 41621metaG_FD_202089 | JGI IMG/M metagenome (GOLD analysis project Ga0265327, IMG submission 202089) | Rhizosphere microbial communities from Carex aquatilis grown in University of Washington, Seatle, WA, United States - 4-16-21 metaG | ecosystem: Host-associated > Plants > Roots > Rhizosphere...
ATTGGCGGGGTTGTTGGCGGGGGAGGATTAAGTGCGGTGGGGCATATCGTGTTAGATCGCTATGCAGTGGCCGCAACGCCGAGGCTATCATCACGCGAAACAGCCGCGATTTTCTGTCCGCCGAATGCGGGATCATGCCCCATAAGTCGCGCGCAAGCTGCCCATCGTCCATTGTGCCAAGGCATAGAGCAATTCAGACACCGGCGCGGCGGCGCTGGCTATCGCATCCAGCAAACCCTTCACCAAGACCAGCACCGCGACGACGGCGACCGGCCAAGCCAGTATGCGCAGCAGCGCCAGATTAGTCAGATCCGCCAGATCAGGCTCGGGCGCTTCCAGAATCGCCAACATCCAGTGGCGCAACCTGTCCGGGGTTAGCCGCGTCAGCAAAGCCAGGCACAGCGAGAACACATGCAGCAGCGTCGGAATCAGCGTGCTGACCAGCATCATCGTGACCCACAAGCCGCCGGGGCCGAACGGCTGCTCACGGGCACCGGCTAGCAAGCGCACGGCATCCACCGGCGGCTTGGAATCGTGTCCGGCAAACCACAGGTTCACCGATTCGATGCCCGCCGCCAGCAGCATCGCCAGCAAGACCAGCAACACCACCGCCAATACCGCGTCGAGCAGGCCATGTTTTAACACTGTCGCCCAGCTTTGCCGGCGCAGAATCTCCCGGCCCAAGGCGCGGCTGATGGCCCAGGATAGCCAATCGAGCAGGGCGTTGGCTAGGGGGAGGAAGACCCAGAATAGTGTCGTATTCGCAGCTATTTCGGCATCGAACTGTCCGCTGAACTGGTTGAAGCCTATGCCCAAAAAAAGCGCTCCCAACACCATCACGAACCCGCCGCGCTCAATAATGAAGGAGGACAGGAAGATCAAACTGAGGCCCAGCGTCCCTGCGGCTATGAACAGTTTGCCCATGGACAAGTAAGCGAAACTCCATCCCATTGACAATATGAGTAAAACTGCCGGAACACTCGCTGCTCCAAGTACGATAACCACTGCAAAGACAAGACCTGCCCAACGAACATTGCCGATTAGCCACCAGGCACATGCGTAGATCATCACCGCGCCGAGCAGCCTGAGCATCCCATTCACCAGCATCGGTGGTATTCCCCGCCGAATCATCCAGCCTTCGATCTTCTCCATCCAAGTACTTCCATGCCGAAAAACCCAGTGGATGAGCCATGCCGCAACCAGCATGATTGCCAAACCCAAGCCGCCCCGCCAAACCGGCCAGTCTTCCGGCAGGGTTTGCAGAGAGCCGATGCCGCCCGGCCCGCCGATGGCCCAGCCGACCACAAACAAAGCCATCGAATACACCAAAGCGAGGGTCAGGCATACGCCATAAGCCCGCAGCCCCAGCAGCTTGTCGCCGAATAAGCGATCCAGCACTTGCAAGCCCCACGCAAGGAATTCCCGGTATTGCCGCTCGAAAGCCGGTTCGCGCAGTCGCTTTGCCAATTTGGCGCGGACTTTCGGGTCGGTGAGGTCTTGCTTGATGTTTTGATGGATCGGCGGCAGCAGCGCGATGACCCCGACGACTAGCGCCAATAGCGCGATGGCATCCGAATCGAGTTTCATGCCTTATCCTGGAACGGCGGGCGTTGCTGGGTTTGTGTAGTGAAACAGGCGGGCCGGGCTTCTTCGTGGGAGCGGTTTCCAACCGCGATGGCTAGTCTCAAAGTCGCGGTTGCAAACCGCTCCCACGGGACGGGGCCGGATGGGGATATGTTATCCCGTCCGTGAGGTTTTTTTCCTAATTGACTGACAAAACGCGCCAAGGAGGGCGGAAGGCGGGGCAGACTATGCGTCCAAACCAAATCCAAAGGACGCCTTCGCCATGCCCCGGCCCCCCCGCTTTGTACGATACGTTGTTGATCCTGTTCGGGCAAGCCCCGTGGCGGGATCGCGGAGAACACCTGGGCTACCGGCAGGGAATTGGCGGGGTTTGCCGAAGGATTCATGGTTATGGGAGCGATTATTGCGCTTGCCGCCGCCATTTTCTTCGGGGTGATTTCAGCCTTCGCTTACCGTGCCGCTAGACGCGAGCAAAAAAGCGTTATAGCCAGCTTTTTTATCAGCGTCTCGACAGGATTAGGATGGCTCGTCGCGGCAGTGGTTGGGCTGTGTCTTTTTATTGTCTTGCTCTGGCTCATTGTTGTGCGCCAGTAAGCTTATATCGTTCCCACGCTCCGCGTCACTGCCATTAAGTTAAGCCGTTCGTGGTGAGCCTGTCGAACCATGAACGGCTTAACTTCCAATAAGTTGGATTTTTCCATCGACAAGGCTCTCCTGAGCGTAGCCGAAGGGCTCAGGGCGAACGGAAAAATCCTTAACTTAATGGCAGTGACGCTCCGCGTGGGAATGCATCCGGCGACGCTCCGCGTCGCGTTTCGCAGTGACTCACGGTCAGTATTGTCGGCGCTACAGACACGAGCCGCGGAGCGGCCAAGGCGGCATTCCCACGCGGAGCGTGGGAACGATGAAATAAAAATTGCTGGCTTCTAACCCACGGCAAAGCGCAAAATAGCGAATTCCCGCCGCGATCCAAGGAACCCCTGCGCCATGGCTAATCCATCTGTCCGCCCGAAACGGGTGTTCATCAGTTACAGCCAATATGACCCCACAGATCCTGAGCATACCAGCAAAGTGCTGATGCTGGCCCACGCCCTGGTCACTGACGGCGGGCTGGATGTGGAATTAGATCAATTCCATAAAAACGAAATTATCGACTGGCCGATTTGGTGCCAACAGCAGTTGGAACAGGAAAACTCGGACTATGTATTGATGGTTTGCACAGCGGAATATCTCAGGCGAGTGGAAAACAAAGTCCCGGCTGAGGTAGGCCGGGGCGTTTTCTGGGAAGGCGGGCACATTGCCAAGCAAATTTATCGGGATAAAGCGAACAAGCGTTTTCTACCCATACTGCTAGGCGAGGAATCAGAAAACGCCATTCCTCGCAGCCTGGAAGGTTGGACATGGTTTCGCCTGCTCGGCTTCGGCTTGGCAAACCGTGATATGGGCTATCGCGACCTTTATCGCCTGCTTACCGGCCAGCCCGCCATCCCCAAACCACAATGCCGCGTCAAAACCCTGCTGCCGCCGGAAATTGTCCATGTTGGAGAGGGAATCCAGCCCGTGCCTGGATGTGAGGAAACGCTATCGCATCTTGTCCCCCACGCCCGCAACTTGATCCAAAACCTACCCAGCCGCAGCCTAAACCATCTGTTCAAAGGCCGCGACGAATTCCTGCGAACCCTGCGCGAAGCATTCCTGCGCAGCCCCAAGCAACGGCAGGCGATCATCCCCAGACTGGCCATCCACGGCCTGGGCGGCATCGGCAAGACCCGCGCCGCCGTGGAATACGCCTGGCGCTACCGCGAGGATTACACCGCCCTGCTGTTCCTGAAAGCCGAAACCGCGCTGGCCCTTGTGACCTCGCTCGCCAACCTCTGCCCATTATTGGGACTGGCTGCGGGCGTCATCGACGACATGCGCCGCGCCCAAGAAGCGCGGCAATGGCTGCTCGGCCATCCGGGCTGGTTGTTGATCGTGGACAATGTGGACGACGAGGACGCCGCCCGCGCGGTGGAAGACTGGCTGGGCAATGTGCAAGGCGGGCATGTGCTGCTGACCGGGCGGATCAAGGAATGGCCCGCTGACGTGCTGGCCCGCCGGCTGGACGTGCTGGATCGGGATTCCGCCGCCGAGTTCCTGCTGGAGCGCGGCGAAGGCGGACGCCGCGCCCAGCCGGACGACGCCGCGCAGGCTTTGGCCTTGGCGGATGAATTGGACGGCCTCGCGTTGGCTTTGGAACAGGCGGCGGCGTTCATACGCAAGCATGGGCTCAGTTTCGCCGAATATCTGACGCGCTGGCGCGAGGCGGATCGCAAAACCAGGGCCTGGCACGACGCGCGCGTGATGCAATACCCCCGCCCGCTGGCGACCACCTGGCAAACCAGCGTGGACACACTGCCCGCCCCTGCCCGCGCGCTGTTGGATGTGCTGGCTTGGCTGGGTTCCGAGCCGATTCCGCGCTTCCTGTTCGATTATTCGTATGCCCCGGAGGGTTTGCCTGAACCCTTTGGCGAAGACGGCGGGTTTCCGGCGCGGGTGTTGGCGGAGTTATTCGGCGAGGCCGACGTTGACCCGGAAGAGGCTTTCGCCGCGTTGCGCGGCGTGTCCCTGCTGCGCCCCGGCGACGAGGCCGGTTTTGCCAATGAAGGCAAGCTGCACAAGGTGCTGGCGCTGCTGACCCGCGAGCGGCAGGATGAGGCGGCGCAGGCGGCGAATCTGCGGGTCGCGCTGGCGCTGGTGGATGCGGTGGCGGTGGGCGATTCGGATGATGTGCGGGTCTGGCCGGTGTGGGAACCGCTGGAGCCTTTAGTTCGCGCCGTCGCGGATTTTGGCGAGGCGCGGGGCGTGGCGGAGCCGACGGTGCGGCTGCTGAATGAGTTGGCGTTGATGTTGAAGACGAAAGCCCTGCATGGTGAGGCCGAGCCGCTCTACCGCCGCAGCCTGGCTTTGGCGGAACAAGGCGATGCGCTGGATCATTCTAAAATCGCGACCATCATCAATAACCTCGCCGCGTTGTTGCTGGCCACGAACCGGCTGGAAGAGGCCGAACCGCTGATGCGCCGGGCGCTGGACATAACCGAGGCCGGCTTCGGGCCGCGGCATCCCAAGGTCGCCATCCGCCTCAACAACCTCGCCCAGTTGTTGCAAGACACGAACCGGCTGGAAGAGGCCGAGCCGCTGATGCGCCGGGCGCTGGACATAGCCGAGGCCAGCTTCGGGCCGCGGCATCCCGACGTCGCAATCGACCTCAACAACCTCGCCCGGTTGTTGCAGGCCACGAACCGGGTGGAAGAGGCCGAGCCGCTGATGCGCCGACATCTGGTGATTTTCCTGTGTTTCACCCGCGCCACCGGCCACGCCCACCCGCATTTGCGGGCGGCATTCGGCAATTACCGCCAACTCCTACAAGCCCTGAGCCTGGACGAGGCCGCCATCGGCCAGCACCTGGCTGCGCTGGGGCCGGAGGCGGGCTATGGCGAGGCGGATTATGCGCGGCTGCTGGCGGGGCTGGGAGAGGGATAACATCCCTTCAAGGGATGTTATCCCTGGGCCGAGATATTCGTCGCCGTCGGCGAAAATCTTGCGGGCGGTCTTGCCCGTGGGAGCGCTTTCCAAGCGCGACGTCCGCCGCCCATGCCCGGCAGGCGTCGGTCGCGGTTAAAAACCGCTCCCACTGGCGCGCCGCGCTATTGGGCACCTTGAAAAACCTTTTCCGTTCATGCCCATCGACAAGCTCAGGACAGGCTTCGACAAGCTCAGCACGAACGGAAAAGGTTGATTTTAAAAGCTCCGTTCGCACTGAGCTTGTCGAAGTGCGGGGTTTTTCGAGGTGCCCTATTGTTCCTGCCCTATCTCTTGAACCAACACCCAAGGCGCGACGACCACGGCCCAGAATTCAGCCTGGGCCTCGTGCCAGCGGAGGGCGTCTTCGGTGCTGGCGCGGGCTACAAGCCCGGCCTCCAGCCAACGGACGAACGCGGCCTTGTCGTCCGCGGCCATCGCGGCGGCGACTTCGACCAAGTCCAATTCCGGGGCGACTTTCAGCACGACGCCGCGGGCGAAATGGCGCTGGGCCTCGGCCCATGTCAAGCGGCCAGTTTCAAGGTTCAGATGGGAAAGCAGTTCGGGCTGGGGTGTGTTCATAGGAGTCGAAAGGGCACGCTTAAGAATCGGCTAGCGCGTTTTTATGCCGGTGTAGGGGCGGATTCATGCGCCCATGCGATGTGCCAAAGGCAATAAATCCGCCTCCACACCCGTCAACGCGAACAGACAAAAACCCCGCCCGGCTCGCGCCCGGCGGGGTTTTTTTAAAGATCTTGGCAAATTATTGGTGGTGGCCGCCGGCCGGGGCCGCGCCGGTGGAGGTCTGCACGGCTTCTTTCTGGATGACGATGCGGTCGTCGATTTTAAGCAGCGTGATGCCCTGGTCCATGACATAGCGGCATTCGGCGTGCTTCACGGTGCCGAGGTTGTTCCAGACGAGCTTGACGAACAGCCGGTGGTCGCTTTCCGATTCGCTGGGGGTGTAGGGGATGACGCCGGTTTCCTGTTTGACCGCCGCGGTGCATTTGTCCAGCGCCAGGCTGCTCATCAGGCTGGAGGTCATCAGGAAGGCCCCGGACTTTTTCTCCTGGTCGGTTTCCTTGCTGGTGCCGATGATGATGAAGCCGACGACCATGACGCCCAGAACCGCGATTAAACCTTTGACGACTTGTGATTCCATGGACTGCCTCTTTTTATTGGTGTGGTTGTTGAAACGCCGCCGACTATAGCAAAAAAACCGCACAGACAGGAGTTTTGCTTGCGCCTTGCGGCGGGTCAGTCCCCAATGCTGTTGAATTAAGGATTTTTCCGTTCGCCCTGAGCCTGTCGAAGGGTGAATGGAAAAATCCAACTGATTGAGAATTAAGCCATTCATGGTTCGACAGGCTCACCACGAACGGCTTAATTCAACAGCATTGGAGTCAGTCCCCGCCCCCGCCACAACCACCGCCACTGCACCCGCCACTATCGCCGCCGTCACTGCAACTGCTGCCGCCGCCGCCTTCGCCGCCCCCTGTGTCTCCGCCGCCATTCGAGGCGTCACCAAAACCGTCCGTGCCGCCGTCAACGCGGCTGTCGCAAAAATCGCCGCCGCAATAGCCTCCGCCGCTGCCGCCCGGGCGCGACGCTTTGCAGTCCGCCGCGTAGAAAAAACCGTCGGCGAGCTTGAACTCGGCATCCAGCGCGAACAGCAAGGGCAGCCGGTCGGGTTTGCGCGGGTCGATGCCTTCTTCCTGGCAGGCCAGCCACCAGACCCGGCGCAGCCCGGCGTTGCTGCTGCGCGCCTTGGGGCTTAGCACGACGGCGGGGGTGTGGTGGAAGAAGCGGCCAAACGCTTTTTGGCAAAATTGCTGGTAGTTGCGGGTGTAGAGGATGAATTCATGCCAGAGGTCGTCGACCACTTGCGAGGGCATGGAGACGAACTTGAATCCGCCGCGCAGATAAATCAGGAAATACTGGCGCAGGGCTTGTTCCACGCGCTGGCGTCCCTGCCCGTCCAATTCGGGGCGCTTGCGCGCCAGCTTGTCGAGCAAGCCCGGCGGGAAAGTGTAGCCGCTGATGAACGCCTCCCGGGCCTGGCGGATTTTCTTCGACCCTACCCGGTATGCGATATGAATAGCCAGGCAAACAAGCAGGAAAACCAGCGCGAACATGGGAAGCCCTCACGAACGGGAAACCTAAGGCATCAGCGGAACCTTCGGATCTTGAAATTGCGGCCTTTGATCTTGCCGGCGGACAGGCGCTTCAAGGCGCGGTCGGCGATGGCGCGGTCGACGGCGACATAGGCGCTATAGTCGAAAATGTCGATTTTGCCGACCTGGAAGCCGGGGATGCCGGCCTCGCCGGTCAGCGCGCCGAGGATGTCGCCGGGGCGGACTTTGTCTTTGCGGCCGCCTTCGATCTGCAAAGTGACCATCGGCGGTTGCAATTCAAAGTCGGCGCGCGATGACAGCGACGCTGCTGAAGCCGAGGCCACCGGGCTGTTTTGAAACGCTTCGATGGCGATCACTTTGTGGGCTTCCGCCGGGGTGTACAGGCTCAAAGCCAGCCCGCGCTTGCCGGCCCGGCCGGTGCGGCCGATGCGGTGGACATGGACTTCCGGGTCGTGGGCCAGCTCGTAGTTGATGACCGCCTGCAAGTCTTTGATGTCCAGGCCGCGCGCGGCGACATCGGTCGCCACCAGGATGGAGCAGCTCTTGTTGGAAAAGCGCACCAGGGTCTGGTCGCGGTCTTTTTGCTCCAGGTCGCCGTGGATCGCCAGGGCGTGGAAGCCCTGAGCCTGCAAGCCGTCCGCGACGGCCTGGCATTCCAGCTTGGTATTGCAGAACACCACACTGGATTCGGGCCGGTAATGCGCCAGCAAGGCGGCGAGGGTCTTGGCGCGGGCGTCTTTTTCAATCTCGTAAAACCACTGCTCGATGTCGGTTGCTTCGTGGATGGACTCCAGGCTGACATTTTGCGGCTTCTGTTGGATCGAGGCGCTCATTTTCGCAATGCCGCCGGGGTAGGTGGCGGAAAACAGCAGGGTCTGCCGGCCGGGCGGCGTGGCGGCGACGATCTCCATGATCGGATCGTGGAAACCCATGTCTAACATGCGGTCGGCCTCGTCCAGCACCAGCGTCCGCAACGAGTCCAGCCGCAGGCTGTTTTTGCCCAGGTGCTTCAGCACGCGCCCCGGCGTGCCTACTACAATGTGCGCGCCATGCTCCAGCGACTCCACTTGCGGGCCGAAACTGGTCCCGCCGCACAGGCTCAACAGCTTGATGTTGGGCAAATGCCGCGCCAGCCGGCGGATCTCCTTGCCGACCTGGTCGGCCAGCTCCCGCGTCGGGCACAGCACCAAAGCCTGCACGCCCGGCGCCTGGGGCTCCAGCTTGGCCAACAGGCCGATGCCGAACGCGGCGGTCTTGCCGCTGCCGGTCTTGGCCTGCGCGATCATGTCCCGGTTGGCCAGGATATGCGGCAGGCTTTCGGCCTGAATGGGGGTCATCTCCGTGTAGCCTAGCGATTCGATGTTGGCCAGCATCGCAGGGGTCAGCGGCAAGGAGGAAAATGAAGGGGTCGTCACGGAGTTAAGTTTGCCTTGAAGTGGGGGGTGGATCTTGGGTTGGCTGGGGCGCGAAGCAGGGCCAGCCGCTTTGGGAGCGCTTTGCATACGCGACGTTGGGTATGTGTCACGGTCAAAATCGCTCCCGGAGGAGTGTGTTTAACCTGCGCCTGGCACGGAGTCAAGGCGCACAGGCTTAATCGTTGAAACCCCGCGCCAGCAGGGCGTAGGGGTCTTTGCGCAGTTTTTCCAACTGCTTGACGACGCGGCGCTGCTCCGCCGGGCTGTCGCTGGGGCCGGGCACATAGTAGGGGTTGCCGTCGCGGCCAAAGGTGAAATGGGCGTCGCTGTCGGCGGCGTCCACAGCGCCGAAAATGATCTTGGCGAATTTATAATCGACATGGGGTTCCAAGCCTAGCCCTTTGGCATAGGCGACCGCTGACTCGACCAGCTTGCGCGCATAGGCGGGCTCGCAAGGGACGAACTGTTCCTCGGAAATGTGGAGGAAGTTTTCCAGGTGGACGCGGTATTTTTCCGGCTCCAACACGGCGTACATCGTGCTTTTCACCCCCACGCAGAAGGTGTCCACCAGGAACACGCCCAAGGCATAGCGCCCGTCCTCCAGTTGGCGGCTGAACCAGACCGAGCCTATCCCTTCGTCGAACATGCCTTCCGGGGTGTAGACGTCGGCGATGGGCGCGCCGGCCGCCGCCAGCCACTCGGCGGCTTTGGCGTCATGCGCCGCCGGGGCGGATTTGCGGGTTTCTTTGCGCTTCGCCGCTTTTTTCGCGCGCTTTTGTTGCAGCGCCTTGGAACTGAGAGCCATCGTTGGTTTGTCCGTCGGTTGGTTGGTAAAAAAAAGAGCCCCATTGTAACGCCGGAAGCGGCCGCCGATGAAGCCGGGCCGCCAATAGGGCTGACAGCGCAATCCCGCGTCTGTTAACCTGGTTTGTCCGATCCGCAATTTCCATGGGAGGACAGTTGAAATTCCCGTCGTACCGCGCGGCCGATCTGGCCGGCATGGCAGGGTTAGCCTTGGTTTACCTGGCATTGGCGAAAGCCGCCGTGGCCTACGCGGCCATCGACAGCGTGGCTATTATCTGGCCGTCCTCAGGGGTGGCGCTGGCCGCGCTGTTGACACGCGGGCTCAGGTTCTGGCCCGGCGTGTTCATCGGCGCTTTCGCCGCCGAATTCATGGTGGGGTTCCCGCTTTGGGGCGTGGGCTTGACCGCCTTGGGCAACACCTTGGAGCCGATCATCGGCGTCTGGCTGCTGTCCCGCGTCGGTTTCAACAAGACGATTCCCACGTTAAAAGATTACCTGCTGCTGTTGGTGCTGGCCGGCGTCGCAGGCACCGGGGTCAGCGCGGCCCTGGGCTCGGCGGTGACGCTTGCCACCGGGTTTGTCACGCTGGACGGGCTTCCCGCCTCTTTCTTCCGCTGGTGGATGGGGAACACGCTGGGGGCGTCGCTGGCCGTCCCGCTGCTGGTGTGGCGGACGCGCGCCACAGGCCAGCCGCCCCGGCGCGCGATCGAGGCCGCCTTCCTATTGCTGCTGACCTTGCTGTTTTGCGCGGCGGTTTTCCATGACGCCTGGCGCACGGCCATCGGCTCCGCCGCCAAAGCGTATTGGGCGTTCCCGCTGATCATTTGGGCGGCGGCGCGCTTCGGCACCCAAGGCGTGTCCATCCTGCTGCTGGCCATCCAAGCCCTGTCCCTGTGGGGGGTGGCGCGGGGCGCGGGCTATTTCGGCCAGGACATGGCGCAGACCGGCTTGTTCAATTTCTGGCTGTACCACACCATCGTCAACCTGACCGGCATGGCCTTGGCCACCACCTTGAACGAAAGCCGGGCCGCCGCCGCCATCCTCGAACACGAGCGCCGGCTGCTGCGCGACAGCGAACAGCGCCTGCGCGAATACCTGGAGTTTTCCCCGGTGCCTTTGGGCATCGCGGAAACCGCGACGCGCCGGATCGTCTTTGTCAACCACGCGTTTATCGACCTGTTCGGCTACACGCTGGCGGATCTGCCCTGCCTCGAAACCTGGGTCGAAAAGGCTTATCCCGACCCCGGCCGCCACCCGGCCGCCGCCGCAGGCTGGTTCGCGCCGCCGGACGCCGGCAGACTGCGGGATTTGCCCACCCCCTCTTGCGAGACCACGGTCGCCTGCAAGGACGGCTCGGTGCGCATCGTCGAGGCGATGTCCGCCCCGCCCGGCGAACATCTGCTGGTCGCCTTCAACGACATCACCCAAAAACGGCAGGCCAAGGAGCTGATCTGGCGGCAGGCCCATTATGACGCGCTGACCAGCCTGCCCAACCGCCGCCTGTTCCTCAGCCGCCTGCGCGAGGACATCCAGCGCAGCCGCCAGGCCGGGCTCGGCCTGGCCCTGCTGTTGCTCGACCTCGACCGGTTCAAGGAGGTGAACGACACCTTCGGCCACGACGTGGGCGACCTGCTGCTGGTCAACGTGGCCCGCCGCCTCAGCGCCTGCGTCGGCGCGGACGACATGGTGGCCCGGCTGGGCGGCGACGAGTTCACCGTGGTGCTGCCCAACGTGGCAGGCCCCAAGCAGGTCGAGCAGGTGGCGCAGGCCATCGTGGACGCGCTGGCCATCCCGTTCCAACTCGGCCACGAGCAGGTTTTCGTGTCCACCAGCATCGGCATCACCCGTTGCCCCGACGACGGCGTCGAGTTAAAAACCCTGTTGAAGAATGCCGACCAGGCGCTGTTTGAAACCAAGGCCTTGGGGCGCAACGGTTTTTCCTATTTCACCCGCGCGCTGCACGAGGCCGCGCAAGCGCGCCTGGCGATCATCCGCGATTTGCGCGGGGCGCTGGCCACGGGCCAGTTGGTGGTGTATTACCAGCCGATCATCGACCTGCGCGACGGGCGCGTCGTCAAAGCCGAGGCGCTGCTGCGCTGGCTGCATCCGACGCGCGGCTTGATTTCCCCGGCCGTGTTCATCGCCGTCGCCGAAGACATCGGCTTGATCAGCGAAATCGGCGACTGGGTGTTCAAACAGGCCGCGCGGCAGGCGCAACGCTGCCGCGAGCGGTGCGGCAACCCGGTCCAAATCAGCGTGAACAAGTCGGCCCGCCAATTTTTGACCGGGCAAAGCCACGAGACCTGGGTGGACTACCTGGGCGCCATCGGCTTGCCCGGGGAGTGCATCGCCATCGAGATCACCGAAAACATACTGCTCGACGACCGCCCCGAGTTGCTCGGCAAGCTGCGCCAATTCCGCGCGGCCGGCATTCAAGTGTCCATCGACGATTTCGGCACCGGCTACTCCTCGCTGTCTTACCTGAAAAAGTTCGACATCGACTACCTCAAAATCGACCGCGCCTTCGTCCGCGACCTGACCTCCGACTCGAGCGACCTCGCCCTGTCCGAAGCCATCATCGTCATGGCGCACAAGCTGGGCTTGAAGGTGATCGCCGAAGGCGTCGAGACCGCTTCGCAACGGGACATCCTCGCCGACTCCGGCTGCGATTACGCGCAAGGCTTCCTGTACGCCGAAGCCTTGCCGCCGGACGGCTTCGAGGATTTCGTGGCGAGCTGGAACGGCCGCTTGCATTAGCGGGCCGCCATGTCCGCTTCGCCCTACCGGTAACGGGGAAAGACCCTGACCCCCGGAACGTGCTTGGTCGCCCAGTCGACCATGGCCTCCATCACCGGCACCAGATCCCGCCCCTTCTCGGTCAGCTCATACTGGTAGCGGACCGGCTTCTCGCAGTAAGCCTGTTTCGCCACCACCCCCGCCGCCTCCAGCCGTTTCAGCCGGTTCGCCAGGATATTGGACGGAATCCCTTCCATGGACTGGGCGAACTCGCCGTAGCGGATCTTGCCCAGCACAATGTCGCGCACGATCAGCAGTGACCATTTGTCGCCGAACAAGTCCAGCGCGTTGGCCACAGGGCACGGGGAGCGTTCAAAACTGTCGCTGTCGGGTTCACTCATGGGCAGGTTCGCCTCGGTTCAAAATCATCGCTTGCAAAAAGCAAGCGACTAGCCTATGGTAGTCGCTTGCAACACGCAAGTGACTATACCACAAGCCCGCCCCGGAGGAACAATATGATCGTCCTGCACCAATTCGCCCGCACCTGGGGCATCCCCAACCAAAGCCATTTCTGCGTCAAGGTCGAAACCTATTTGCGCATGGCCAAGATCCCGTATGAAATCGTCGAGACCCTGCCGTTCAGAGGGCCGAGGGGGAAGCTTCCGTTCATCGAAGACCAAGGCCAAAAAATCTCCGACACCCGGATGATCCTCCGCTACCTGAAGACGGCCTACGGAGACCCCCTCGACGCCCGGCTCACACCCAGGCAAAGCGGCGACGCGACAGCCTTCCAGCGGCTGCTGGAAGAGCATTTGTTCTGGGTCAGCATGTATAGCCGCTGGCATTACACCGAGGCCAACTGGCAAACCACCAAGCAGGCCATTTTCAGCGTGCTGCCGCCGGTGATCCGCGACGTGGGCGCGATGGTTTACTACCGCCGGATCAACGGGCAAATCCTAGGCCATGGCCTAGGCCGGCTGAGTCCCGAGGAAGCCTTCGCGCTCGGCATCGAAGACCTCGACGCCCTCGCCGGTTTTCTGGGCGAAAAGCCCTATTTCCTCGGCGAGCTGCCCAGCAGCCTGGACGCCTCCGCCTATGGGATTTTAATCAACACCTTGGGCTGCCCTATTGAATCCCCGCTCAAAGACCATGCCCTGGGCCTGAAAAACCTGGTCGAATACTGCCGACGCATCCAGACCGAATACTTCCCGGAACTGCCCTGCAAGTTGCCTTAGAAAGCCGCCGCAACACGCTTTTAATTAAAACGGCAGGCACAGGTTTTGGCGGGCGATTTATGTGCGCCGCCCCGCTCTCGTATATAATGGGACTTAAGGCCGCCTTGTGGCGGCCCAAAACAATCCTGTCGAGAAATAAATTGAGCGAGCAACAACCGTCCACCATGAGCGGCGCTTCATTTGAAGGGCTGAAACAAATCAACCAATATGGCGCGGAATACTGGAGCGCCCGCGATCTGCAGCCGCTGCTGGGCTACCGCCAGTGGCGGCGCTTCGAGCAGTCCATCGAGCGCGCGATAAACTCCTGCGAACAATCGGGAAACAACCCCAGCTACCATTTTGCCAAGGACTCCAAAAAAGTCGAACTCGGCAAGGGCGGCAGCCGCGACGTGGCGGACTACCATTTCTCCCGCTTCGCCTGCTACCTCATCGCCCAAAACGGCGACTCGCGCAAACCCGAAATCGCCCAGGCGCAAAAATACTTCGCCATCCAAACCCGCCGCCAGGAACTCTCCGACCAGTTGGCCGCCGACCTCGACCGGCTGGAGCTGCGCAGGCAGACCGCCGAGGAATTCCACGCGCTGTCCGGCGCGGCGGCGGACGCCGGCGTGCAAAGCCGGATGTTTGGCATCTTCCACGACGCCGGCTACAAGGGCTTGTATGGCGGCTTGGGGCGCGACGCCATCAAGGCCAGGAAGGGCATCCCGGAAAAAGACAATTTGATGGACCGCATGAACGCCACCGAGCTGGCGGCCAACCAGTTCCGCATGACCCAGACCCGCGACAAGCTCGTCCGCGAGCGCATCCATGACCAGAACCAGGCCATCCGCACCCATGAGCAGGTGGGCCAGGAGGTGCGCGAGGCGATCAAGCGCATCGGCGGCGACCTGCCGGAGCAAATCCCGCCCGCCGAACACATCAAGGAAGTGGAAAAGCGCGTCAAGACGACGACGCCCAAGCTGGAACTGGACGACCGCGACGCCGGCGGGCTGCTGGGCGAAACCAACGACAAGGCGCTGGCTTAACGCGCATGGCTTATGCGGGGCATTGGGCGCTTCACGTTGCGCGGGCGGGACGGAAACGCTTTCAGGCGCTGTCTGCTACAATCAGCCAGGATAGGCGACGCCAGAGGCGGCTTCCGCCGCCTGGCGGCGAACCGTGTTCGTTTTGAAAAGGCATTCTTCCATGACTGCATTATCCACACTGTATCAAAAGGCTTGCGCGGTGAAGGCGCGGGCCTGGTTCTTCGCTGGCGTCCTCGCGTGCTTAGGGATGGAGCTGTCGGCGGTCTACTTTCAATTCGTGCTGATGCTGGAGCCCTGCCCGCTGTGCATCACCCAGCGCATGGTTGTGTTCACGCTGGCCTCGGTGTTTCTGGCCGGCGCGCTGCACAACCCCGGCAACGGCGGCGCCCGCGCCTATTTCGGCCTGGCCACGCTGGCCGCCTTGGCCGGGGCCGGCGTCGCGGCCTACCATTTTTTGATCCAGGTGCTGCCGCATGAGGATTACGCAAGCTGCGGGCCGGGCGCGTCCTATATCCTGGAACATTTCAGCCTGGCCGACAGTGTGCGGATGTTCCTGACCGGCACCGGCGACTGCACCCAAGTGGTGTGGACGTTCCTGGGGCTCAGCATGCCGTTTTGGGTCGGCCTGGCGTTTCTCGGCCTGTCCGGCCTGTGCGCGTGGCGGTTCGCCTTGGCGGCCCCGCAAGCGGAGCCTGTGGAGGACGGACTGGCCGTCGCCGAGACGGAGTGACCGCCCGCAAAGAAGCCGGGATGCCCCGCGCAGCGCCCGCCGAGCCTGCCGGGGGGTGGAAAAAAACCTTGCGCCCCCGGCTTTTCGCAGCCTGGGCGGCATCTCTGGCACTGGCTTCATGCGCCGCCGCCTCGGCCGACGAGCCGCCCTTGAGCCTGGCGCAGGCGGTCGAACACGCCTTGGCGGGCAACCCCGGCATCGCCGAAGTGAAAGCCCGCGCCGAGGCGATGGCGGCGATCCCGTCGCAGCAGGGCGCGTTGCCCGACCCCAGCCTGAATGTCGACATGCTCAACCTGCCGACGCGCAATTTCAGCCTGCGCCAAGAAGACATGACCATGCTGGAAATCGGCCTCAGCCAGAGGGTTCCGTTTCCCGGCAAGCTGGCCTTGCAAGAGCGCGCGGCGGAACAGGAGGCGCTGGCGGCGGCGGATTCGGTCGAAGTGGCCAGGCTGCGCCTGGCGCGCGACGTGAAGCAAGCCTGGTGGCGGCTGTTTTATTACGACCGCGCCTTGAACGTGGCCGCCGAGGCCGGGCAATTCTTCCGCCAGCTTGTGGACATCGCCCAGGCCAAATACCAAGTGGGGCAAGGGGCGCAGCAGGACGTGCTGATGGCGCAGCTTGAATGGTCCAAGCTCAAGGACGAGACGCTGGAGCTGACCGGTATGCGCCATGGCGAAAGCGCCCTGCTCAACGCGCTGATGGCCAGCCCCTCGGCCAGCCCGGTGCGGCTGCCGGCCGAGGCCGAATTCAAGCTGCCCGCCCTGGACGACACGGGCCTGCAGGAAAAAGCCCTGCGCGTGAACCCCTTGTTCGCCCAGCACGGCAAGATGCTGGCGGCGGCGCAAACCAAGGTGGATCTGGCGCAAAAAGACTACTACCCCGATTTCACCCTCGGCGCGGGCTACGCGGTGCGGCAGGACACGCCCGCCGGCCTGGCCCGCAGCGACTTCCTCAGCATCCGCCTCGGCGTCACGCTGCCGATTTACGCCGGGCAGAAACAGGCCAAGGCGGTGGACCAGCGGCGCGTGGAGTTGTTGCAGGAGCAATATTCGCTGCAAGACGAGCACAACAAAGCCCACGCCGCGATCAGCACGAAAACCGCCGAGTACCAGCATGCCAAGGAGCGGCTGGCGCTGTACGAGCATGAAATCATCCCCCAGGCCCGGCAGACTGTCGAATCCCTGCTGGCCGGCTACCAGGTCAGCAAAGCCAATTTTTCCGACCTGCTGCGCGCCGAGCTGGCGCTGTTCCAATACCAGAGCCAATATTGGCAATCCCTGGCCCGCACCCAGCAAACCCTGGCCGAGTTGTCCGCCCTCGTCGGCGAAGACCTGGGCCATGACTAAGCGCGCCGCGCTGGGCTTGGCGGCGGCCTTGGGGCTGGGCCTAGGCTTGGGCTGGTGGCTGGCCCGCCAGCCACCGCCGCCGAACCCCCCGGCCCAGGCCCCCGCGCGCCAGCCGCTGTACTACCGCCATCCGATGAACCCACAAGCCACCTCGCCGACGCCGGCCAAGGACGAGATGGGCATGGAATACGTGCCGGTCTACGCGGAAGACATGCAGCCGCAGGCGGAACGCGCCAAACCAGGCCGCATCCTCTACTACCGCCATCCGATGGGCGCGGCGGACACGTCCAAAATGCCGAAAAAAGACGAGATGGGCATGGATTACATCCCGGTCTATGAAGGCGAGGCGGCGACGGCCCGGCAGCTTAAGATCAGCCCGGAGAAGATCCAGAAGCTGGGCGTGAAAACGGCCCAGGTCGAGGCCCGCAAACTGGTGCGCGCCATCCGCGCGCTGGGCAGCATCCAGGTCGACGAGCGCCGCGTCCATGCCGTCAGCCCGAAATTCGAAGGCTGGATTCAACGCCTGCATGCCAACGCCACCGGCATGGCCGTCAAACGCGGCCAGCCTTTGCTTGAGATCTACAGCCCGGATCTGCTGAGCGCTCAGCAGGAATACCTGATCGCCCGGCAAGGCATGGACACGCTGCGCCAGGCCAGCCCGGAGGTTCGCGCGACAGCGGAGCAACTGGCCGGCAACGCCTTGCGGCGGCTGCGCCATTGGGACATAGGCCCGGCGCAACTGGAGCGCTTGCAGACCGAAGGCGTCGCATTGGACACCCTGCCCTTGTTGTCGCCGGTCGCGGGCGTCGTGCTGGACAAGCCCGCCGTGGAAGGGATGCGCTTCATGCCAGGCGAAACGCTGTTCCGCATCGCCGACTTGTCCACGGTCTGGTTGCTGGTGGATGTGTTCGAGCAGGACTTGGGCTGGATACGCCCCGGCCAGCCGGTGTCCGCGCAATTCAACGCCTACCCGGAGCGCGTGTTCAAAGGCCGGGTCAGCTTCATCTACCCGACCTTCGCCAGCGAGACCCGCACCGTCAAAGTCCGCGTCGAACTGCCCAACGCCGACGGCTTGCTGAGGCCGGGCCTGTACGGCAGCGCGGCCCTGGCGGCGGCCGACGGCGAGCCTCCGCGTCTGGCGGTGCCCGACTCGGCCATCCTCGACAGCGGCACCCGGCAACTGGTGCTGGTCCGCTTAAGCGAAGGGCTGTTCGAGCCGCGCCCGGTCAAGCTGGGCCGCAAGGCCGACGGCTATGTCGAAGTGCTGGACGGCCTGGCCCTGGGCGAAACCGTCGTCACCAGCGCCAATTTCCTGATCGACGCGGAAAGCAATCTGAAGGCCGCGCTGCAAGGCATGGAAGCGCCCGTGGAGCCCACTCGGCCATGAGGCCAATGGCCTAGCATGTTAGAGCGCGTCATCAGTTGGTCGCTGCGCAATGTGTTTTTGGTGCTGCTGGCGACGGCGTTCCTGGTCATCGGCGGCGTTTACGCGGTGCTCAAAATCCCGCTGGACGCGCTGCCCGACCTGTCCGACGCCCAAGTCATCGTCTACACCGAATATCCGGGCCAAGCCCCGCAAGTGGTCGAAGACCAGGTGACGTACCCGCTCGCCACCGCGATGCTGAGCGTGCCGAGATCCAAGGTCGTGCGCGGCTTCTCGTTTTTGGGCGCGTCGTTTGTCTATGTGATCTTCGAGGACGGCACCGACATTTACTGGGCGCGCTCGCGGGTGCTGGAATACCTGACAACGCTATCGGGCCGCATGCCGGCCGGGGTGGTTCCGCAACTGGGGCCGGACGCCACCGGCGTCGGCTGGGTGTACCAATACGCGTTGCTGGGCGTGAACCATTCCCTGGCCGAATTGCGCACCTTGCAAGACTGGTTCGTGCGCTACCAGTTGATCAAGGCCCAGGGCGTGGCCGAAGTCGCCAGCATCGGCGGCTTCGTGCAGCAATACCAGGTGACGGTCGACCCGCACAAGCTGCAAGCCTACGGCGTTTCGCTGAAAACCGTCACCGAGGCGGTCCGGGCCGGCAACCGCGATGTCGGCGGGCGGGTCGTCGAAATGGCGGAAACCGAATACATGGTGCGCGGCCACGGCTATCTGCGCGGCCAGCAAGACCTCGAACGGCTGGTGTTGAAAGCCGAGCAAGGCACCCCGGTGCTGGTGCGCGACGTCGCCCGCGTCGAACTGGTGCCCGACGAGCGCCGCGGCGTCACCGAGTTGAACGGCGAGGGCGAGGCGGTGTCCGGCATCGCCATCGCCCGCTACGGCCAAAACGCGCTGGATGTCATCGGCAACCTGAAAACCCGGCTCAAGGAAATCACCGCCGGCCTGCCGCGGGGGGTCAGCGTCCAGGCCGTCTATGACCGCTCCGAGCTGATCCACCGCGCCATCGACAATCTGCGCCGCACGCTGGCCGAGGAAAGCGCCGTGGTCGCGCTAATCTGCGCGCTGTTCCTGCTGCATTTGCGCAGCGCGCTGGTGGCGATCTTGATGCTGCCGGTCGGCGTGCTGGCCGCCTTCATCGTCATGCACCTGCTCGGCATGAACTCCAACATCATGAGCCTAGGCGGCATCGCCATCGCCATGGGCGCGATGGTGGACGCCGCCATCGTCATGATCGAAAATGCCCACAAGCATCTGGAGCGGGATTCGGCCCTGCGACCGCGCTTCGACATCATCCTCGAAGCCTGCAAAGAAGTCGGCCCGCCGCTGTTCTTCAGCCTGCTCATCATCACCGTGTCCTTCCTGCCGGTGTTCACGCTGGAAGCCCAGGAAGGCCGCCTGTTCCAGCCCTTGGCCTACACCAAGACCTTCGCCATGGCCGGCGCGGCGGCGCTGTCGGTGACGCTGGTGCCGGTGTTGATGCTGCTGTTCGTGCGCGGGAAAATCTTGCCGGAGCAGCGCAACCCCATCAACCGGGCGCTGCTGTGGCTGTACCGCCCGCTGATCGGCGGGGTCATGCGCTGGAAAAAAACCACGCTGGCGCTGGCGGTGCTGGCGCTGGCGGCGTCGGCGTATCCGGCCTCGCGGCTGGGCGGCGAATTCATGCCCACGCTGAACGAGGGCAGCCTGCTGTTCATGCCGCAAACCCTGCCCGGCCTGTCGGTGACCAAGGCCGCCGAACTGCTGCAAACCCAAGACCGCATCATCAAAGGCTTTCCCGAAGTCGAATCGGTGTTCGGCAAAGCCGGCCGGGCCTTGACCGCCACCGACCCCGCCCCCTTGGAAATGGCCGAGACCCTCGTCAATTTGAAACCCGAGGCGGAATGGCGCGCGGGGATGACCGTGGACAAGCTCATCGCCGAGATGGACGAGGCGCTGCAAATCCCCGGCGTCAGCAACGCCTGGACCATGCCGATCAAAAACCGCATCGACATGCTGGCGACCGGCATCCGCACGCCCATCGGCATCAAGCTGTTCGGCAAGGCGCTGGATCAAATGGAGCGCCTGGCCCAGCAAATCGAGCAGGCCGTCAAGACCGTGCCGGGCACGACCAGCGCCTATGCCGAGCGCATCACCGGCGGCTTTTACCTGGACATCGACCCGGACTACGAGGCCCTGGCCCGCCACGGCCTGCGGGTCGGCGACATTTTGGAGCTGATCGCCACCGGCGTGGGCGGGGAAACCGTCACCACCCTGGTGCAGGGGCGCGAGCGCTTCGGCGTCATCGTGCGCTATCCCCGCGAACTGCGCGACAGCCCGCAAGCCATCGCCGCCCATGTGCTGGTGGCCACGCCCGCCGGGGCGATGATCCCTTTGGGGCAACTGGCCCGGGTCGGCCTGTCCAAAGGCCCGCCGGGCATCCGCACCGAAAACGCCATGCTGTCGGCCTACATCTTCGTGGACATGCGCGGCCGCGACATCGCCGGTTTCGTCCACGACGCCAAGCTGGCCGTCGAAAAAGCCGTCCAGCTTCCGGCCGGCTATTACCTCACCTGGAGCGGCCAGTTCGAGTACATGGAGCGGGCCAGCCAGCGCCTGCGCCTGGTCGTGCCGCTGACCTTGTCGCTGATCTTCATCCTGCTCTACCTCAACTTCGGACGGCTGACCGAAACCCTGATCGTCATGCTGTCTGTGCCGTTCTCGCTGGTGGGTGGGATCTGGCTGCTGTGGTGGCTGGACTACAACCTCAGCATCGCCGTCGGCGTGGGCTTCATCGCCCTGGCCGGGGTGGCGGCGGAAACCGGCGTGGTGATGCTGATCTACCTCGACCACGCCTACCAGGCGCGGACGCGGCAATGCCAGGCGGAACAGCGCCGGTTCACCCGGGCGGACTTGCATGTGGCTTTGATGGCTGGCGCGGCGGAGCGGCTGCGCCCGAAGATGATGACCGTGGCCGCGATCATGGCGGGCCTGTTGCCCATCCTGTGGAGCCACGGCACCGGCTCGGAAGTCATGCGCCGCATCGCCGCGCCGATGGTCGGCGGGATGGTCTCCTCGACCGTCTTGACGCTGCTGGTGATACCGGCGATTTACGCGCTGGTGAAGGGGTGGCGCCTCTAGGCCGCGCCCCTGCCTGAGCAACCAGGCTGGACGGCCCTTGCGGGGTCGGACGAGAAAAAGGGGCTCACGCGACGGCGCGACGACGCCACGCCAAGATGATCGGCGACATTGCGTGAGGTCTTCTTTTGCCGACTTGCCTCTGTCGGGCCAATATTGCGGCTGGCAACGGTTTCAGACTATGCTATGCCCCCGAAACGGGTGTGGGACAAACCCGCCAGACCACGCCTGCGCCCGGGTAGCGAGGCGCGCCCGCCGCGAAACCTTCAACCTATGGTGAGCCTTTTATGACTGATACGTTTAGCCCGGCCGCTTCCGCCAATCTGGCGGACGCCGACATGAAATTACTATTTCCCTCGCCGGTCATGTTCTACATTTGGCCTGATAGCAAAGCGCTGAACCAGCGCCTGCGCGAACTCGTGTTTGAGAAGCGGGAAAAGACCAGCGGCGTGGTCAAAACCAACCGCGGCGGCTGGCAGTCCGACACCGACCTCCAGACCTGGGACGACCCGGCGATTGCCACGCTGGTGGACCGCATCCAGACGCTGGCCGGGGAGTATATGAAGCGCCAGTTCAATCTGCAAGACACCGACAAGGACTACAGCAAAGGCTAGGAAATCCACGCCTGGGCCAATGTCAACGAAAAAGGGCATTTCAACCGCGCCCACGAACATCTTGGCCCCCATTATTTCTTCGCCGGCTTTTATTGCGTCGATACCGGCGACATAGCCGACAATCCGGCCTGCAAAGGACAGACCATATTTGAAGACTGGCCCCATGTGGCCGTCCACACCGCCAAAAACCCCGATTTGAAGCAACGCGACATCCACATGCCGCCAGCCAGCGGACGCATGATCCTGTTCCCAGGCAGCCTGATGCACTCGGTCGCGGTCTACGAGGGCGACCGCCCCCGCATCACCATCGCCTTCAACCTATGCCACCCGGATTTCGGCATTCCGCGCCTCGACGAATACCCCGGCCAGTTAAACTGGATGTGGAAGAATTTCCGCGGCCTAATGATCCTGCAACGCAAAATCCCAGAAAAACTGTATGCGCTGACTTTGCTGCCCCGGTATCTTTTCGCCCACAAAGTGCCAAATCCAAGCGCGTTGCAAAGCTGGCGCGACCACATAGCCGTCGCCATCAGCCATGCGACGGCGCTCGCCTCGGAACGGTTTGAGCTGAAACACAAATATCGGGGCTAATTTTTGCGGAGGCTGCAACGATGAACCAGCCATTTTCGTTGTATCTCGATCTGGTGCGCTTTACGGCGGCCCTCTGCGTGATGGTCGGCCATCTCAACCTCATCATGGGAATCTATCCGCTGCCGGCCAGCTTCGGCCACAACGCGGTGGTCGTGTTCTTTGTGCTGTCCGGCTATGTCATCGCCTTCGTCACCGACACCAAGGAAAAAACCCCCCGGGACTATTGGTCGAGCCGACTGTCCCGCATCTACTCGGTCGCGCTGCCGGCGGTGCTGTTGACGCCGCTGCTCGACCTGCTGGGCGAGGCAGTTGCCCCTGGCGTGTACGTCAGAGGCGTGACCACGCATGACTACTGGGCTGTCCGCATTGCCGCCAGCCTCGCGTTCGTCAACGAGCTATGGCTGGTGTCGATCATGCCGTTCTCAAATTCCCCTTACTGGTCGCTTTGCTACGAGATGTCGTACTACACGTTGTACGCCGTGCATTGCTTTACCTCAGGCCGGTGCAGAATCCTGTGGCTGACGCTGCTTAGCTTGCTGATAGGGCCGAAAATCCTGCTCATGTTCCCCACTTGGCTGCTGGGCGTGGCCATCTACCGCTCCCACGCACTGGCCGGCTGCCGCGAAGGCTGGGCGTGGGCTCTGCTTATCGGTTCGCTGGCAGGTATCGCCTGGTATCAATATGCGGACATCACCAGGCAACTGTCGAGCCTGCCCCGCCAATGGGTAGGCGAACGCCTCTATATCTTGCTGCATTTTTCCAAGCGCTTCCCCGGCGACTATCTTTTGGCCTTGCTGGTCGCGGCCAACTTCATCGCCTTCCGCCGCGTGTGCGGCCGTTTCTCGGCTTTGATAAATCCGCTGGCGAAACCGATACGCTACGCGTCCAGCTACACCTTCGCCCTCTACTTGTTCCACTTGCCGGTGGCGCTCTGCGCCATGGCGCTATGGCGCTGTGGCAGCGTCCGCGCGGCCCCGAACTTTTCTACCGGGTGATGGCTTCGACCCTGGCCGTCGTGTTCATCCTGGGCAGCCTGACCGAACGCCACCGAGAAGGCTTGCGCGGCTGGCTTAAGCGGCGGTGGCCCGAGCGCGTCGAGGCAAAGCCACGGCTGAAACGCCTGCCCGGCTGACGGGCTGCGGCGTCACCCAACGCAAAACCACTCGTCCAAAAACCCCGCCGCCTCCTCCAAAGACCCGAGTATCCGCACGGCGCGGCGCTCGATGTCCACGGTCGGCGGCTTCAAGTCGGGCACCAGCACCACGCCCATGCCGGCCGCCAACGCGCCTTGCGCGCCGTAGCTGGAATCCTCGAACACCAGGCAGTCTTGCGGGGCTGCGCCCAGACGGGCGGCGGCCAGCAGAAAAATGTCCGGCGCCGGCTTGCCGCGCACGACCTCGTCGCCGCCGGCCAGATGCTCGAAATACCCCAGCAGGCCCGCCCGGCCCAGGCGCTGGCCGACGCGCTCGACGCCCGTGGACGAGGCCACCGCGCGGCGGACGCCCCGGCCCGACAACTCGGCCAGCAGCCCGTGCGCGCCGGGCTTGACCGGAAAGCCGGTGTGTTCGACCGTGTCGGCCAGCCGCAGGCGCACTTGCGCCAGCGCCTCGTCGAAGTCGAAGCCCGGCCCGTGGCCTTGCGAAAACAACACCCGGGTGTCGGCCAGATTGCGGCCCACGGCGGACAGGTAAAGCTGATGGTCGTAGACCCGCCCCATGCCGGCCAGCACCGCCTGCCAGGCGTCGCGGATAGGGCGTTCGGAGTCCAGCAGCAGGCCGTCCATGTCAAAGATCGCGGTGGTGTACATCGGTTGCAATCGGTAGTGGGAGTGGGAGTGGGCGTTTCCGCAAGATGATCCAGGCAAACTATAGCCTGCGGCAACCTCGTCCGCCAGTGGGGTGGATATCCTGTTCCAAGACAACGCATTTATTGCCGCCAAGCCGCGTAAGCAGAACCGTATTTTCGCGACTCGCCTGACGGATTAGGCTTGACGTGTTTGCAAGGAAGTGTAGTATTAAAGTGGTGCGCTAGAACTCGGTGATTCAGATTTCAAACAACAAACACAGTGTCGTTTGGCAATGAAAAAGTCGCTAATTGACGACAGACACAAAGCCAGTCTTTGCAAAATTGATTTGTGACAACAATAACTCGCTTAACTGACCAAAAGGCGGCATACCAGCAATGATAATGAACTTTCAAGCTTATCTAAAACTCCTCGTCATGAAAGACGGCTCTGACATGTATCTCAGCTCGGGCACTTACCCCACCGCACGGTTTGAAGGTAAGATGGTCGCCATCGACACCGCCGTGCTGACGTCCGATGCGATCAAGGAAGTCGCGTATTCGATCATGGACGAGCGTCAACAGAGGGAGTTTGAAAAAACGTCGGAAATGAATCTGGCGATTTCAGAGACAGGAGTTGGCCGGTTTCGCGTGAATATTTTCAAACAGCGCAATAGCTATGCGATGGTATTGCGCAATATCAAATCTAAAATCCCCAGCATGGATTCGCTGAACCTGCCCGACACCTTGAAAAACGTCATCATGGAGAAGCGCGGGTTGATTTTGTTCGTCGGCGGCACAGGCTCCGGCAAATCAACGTCTTTAGCCGCCGTGATCGACTACCGCAACTCCAATTCCTGCGGCCACATCATCACCATCGAAGATCCGATAGAATTTTTGCACCAGCATAAAAAATCCATCGTCAACCAGCGCGAAGTCGGCGTCGATACCGAGACGTATGAAGCGGCGTTGAGAAACACCTTGCGGCAAGCCCCCGATGTGATTTTGATCGGTGAAATCCGCTCCCAGGAAACCATGGAACACGCGCTGGCCTTCGCCGAAACCGGGCATTTGTGCCTGTCCACCTTGCACGCCAACAACGCCAACCAGGCCCTGGACCGCATCGTCAACTTTTTTCCCGAGGAGCGGCGCACGCAATTGCTGCTCGATCTTTCGTTCAATCTGCGCGCCGTCGTTTCGCAACGGCTGATTCCAACCGTGGACGACAAGCGCGCGGCGGCCATTGAAGTGTTGCTCGCCACGCCGCTGGTCTGCGACCTCATTAAAAAAGGCGACATCATGGCCATCAAAGAGGCCATGGAAAAGTCCGAGCTCCAGGGCATGCAAACCTTCGACAGCGCGCTGTTCGGGCTTTACAAAGCTGGGCGCATCAGCCTCAACGAAGCGATACGCAATGCCGACTCCGCCAACAACCTGAGATTGCGCATCACCGTGAACGACAAGGAAGTCCAGCGGAAAAGCGGGCGGAACTGGTCGCTGGAAAGCCTGGAAACCAAAGAGGAAGATCCGAAGAAAAAAACGACCCCCTAGGGCAGTTCGAAAAACCCTGCACTTCGACAAGCTCAGTGCGGACGGCGTTTTTAAAATCAACTTCCGTCAGAACTTCACCATCGCCGTGGCCCGCACCATCTGCGGTTCCACGGGGTGGAAAATGAGGTCATTGCGCCCCCCTTCGTTAATGCCTAGGCGAACATCGCTCTGCGTGCGGTAATTGTAGTTGTAGGCAATGTCATACTGCTTGGCGTCGAACAGGTTGAACACCTCCACTTCCAGCTTGTAGGCCGGCTGCTGGTATCCGACCCCCAAGCTGACCAGGGTCGTGCTGCCGGCGTTGAACGTGTTGCCCTCGTTCAGCGGCACGTCGCCGAAATGGCGCACGCGGGTGGTGGCGAACAAGCCCCAGGGCAGATCGACCACCGCCCCGGCGGTGATGACCCGGCGCACCGAGTTGGGCACGCGGTTTTCATTATGCGGCACGCTGGTGTAATTGGCGGCGGAGAAGGCGAAGTCGGCGTCCAGCGTCAGCCAGTCCACCGGCTTGTAGTAGTTGGTCCATTCCACGCCGTAGCGCTCGCTCTTGCCGGTCGGCTCGTTGGTGCCCGCGTCGCCCGCCCACACCAGCTCGGAGTCCGACTGCAACCACCACAAGGCCAAGGTGGTGTTCAAACCTTTGACATATTGGCTGCGCACGCCGATTTCGACCCCGCGCTGGCGCGTCAGCGGCGAGACCGGCGTGGCAATGGTCCCGGTGGGTTCGACCGTGAGCGTCGATCCGCGCGCGTCGTTGGAATGGAAGCCGTAGCCGGCGTTCAGAAAGTACTCGGTGTCGGCCCAAGGCCCGAAGATGAAGCTCAATTTCGGGCTGAAGATGCCCCGGTACTGCCCGCCGGAATTCTGCGGCACCGCGTGGCTGGTGACATCCCAGCCGAAAAAATCCCCGCGCAAGCCGGAGACCGTCTTGAATTTGCTCAACCACTGGGTCTGGTTGCGGATGAACACACCGCCGTGGGTCTCACTGACATCGTCATTGCTGACCGTCTCGAACACTTGCCGGTTGACGCTATGGTTCAGCGCCAGGCCGTTGATCTGATCATGGCGGATCAGAAAGCCAACGCTGTTGTCCATGTCGAAGCCAAACCATTTGTTGAACCAAGTCTGCTCGCCATTGCCGCCGCCGATCCAACGCCGCTCCTTCTGGTTGAGCTGGTCGCCTAGGATCGGATGGTCGAGATAACCGGTGAAATTGGAATACAGGTCGAGGTCGGAATAGACGACGTAAAGGTTGAGGTCGTTCTTCCAGGAGTCGCCCCGGCTCCAGGCGTTGCTCGAAAAGCTATAGCGATTGGTCGTGCCGCCGTCGCTGGGGTCGCCCGAGCCATACCGGCCGATCTCGCCCATATCCACCGCGCTCAACGGAATCTGGTTGGTGGCCGTCCAGGTGTTGTGGTAAGCCTTGCCGTTCAAAGCGAAACCCCAATCGTCCTTGTCGACGGTGTAGCGCATCATGCCATTGAATTTCTTGGTGTCCTCAGGCACCTGCCACACGCCGTCGTAGAACGTCATCTCGCCGCCGTACAGCAAATCGCCGCCGCCGAGTTTGTTGGAATTGGCGGCGACCGTGCGGTAGTAGTCGTATTGGCCGCCGGTGAATTTGACGAAACCCTGGTCGAGCTTGTGCATCGTGTGCATGCGCGTGTAGCCGGCCGTGGAGAAATTGCCGACCTCGGCATAATACGGCCCCTTGCCGTACTCGACCTTGTCCACCAATTCAGGGATAAGGCTGTTCAAATCCAGATAACCCTGGCCGTGGGCGTGGGTGGGCGAATTCATCGGCACGCCGTCCACCATGACCGAAAAGTCCGTGCCGTGGTCGAGGTTGAAGCCGCGCAGGAAATACTGGTTGGCCTTGCCCGAGCCGCTGTGCTGGGTCGCCAGCATGCCGGGGACGACCTCCACCAGCTCGCCGGCGCGGGCCAGCGGGCGGTATTTGAACTCCGGCTGGCCGACCACGCCTTGCGAGGCGGAGGACGCCACGCCGATCAAATCGGCCGCCCGCCCCTCCACCTCCACCGTCTCCAGCACAGCAGGCTCTTCCTCCTCCGCAGCGGATTTAGGCTGCGGATGGGAATGGGCCATAAAGGCACTCAGACTCAGCAACACGCCGAAGCCAAAATTCAGCGAGCATTTGACGATGCGCACAGGACACCTTCTAAAATCAAGATTTTGCGGTAAGTTTGCGCCGTTCTCTCCTTGGAAGGCCAGTTAGGAGCGGAAAAGCCGAAGATTCAGGTATCGCGCCCAGCTTATGCGGGCAATGGGAAAAAATCAATGCAGACATGGGCAGAAACCGAAGGGACTTCCCTGTCGCCAGCGGATGTTGAAAAGCGCGGGCCGCTTTAACATTCAAGCCATGAAGGCGGCCGCGATCAAGCGCGGCGAGAACGCCGCGCCTATGGCGAACCGACATCCATATACCCGACTAAAATGGCTTCCGCAATCTAAAAAAGCCGTCTTGTCAAAGTACCTTGCCGTCCTTCATTTTGCCTTCCTTGGTGTAATAGTCGATTTCATCCAGCATTTTCTTCTTGCAATGCGCGAAGTTTTCCTTGGCTTCGGCAAGGTTGTTTGTTTCCAGTGCCGCAATCGCTTTTTTCATCGTGGAAGAGCCAATTTCCATGGGCATGGTGCTAAGCTCTTTGTAGGACTCCAAGGAAACTTTGCGGCCGGTTTTGGCAAATTCCAACGCCGCCGCCGTGTCGCCTTTTTCAGCCGCCTCAAGTCCTTTGGTGCAGGCTTCGGTGGTTTCTACCAAGCCCTTCGGGGGGTTCGCGTAGCGTCCGCCGGCAAAACTGACATTGACGACAAAGCTCAAGGCAAGCACACACAGCACACGGAAATGGATGTTCTTCATAACAGCTCCTTATAGTAATGGAAAAATGTTTTTTTCATCAGCGCCGCCTTTTTCAGCGCACCCTGTTGGCCGCATGAAAAGGGAGACAATATCGGCCATGGAAATCGCCGGGCCATTGAACGCAGGTTCAACGAACACAACTAAAAGCAAATGCCATACCAGATTATTAAATTAACGATAATCTGATTAACATCATACATTTATGAAATATTAAACCGTCCCTAGGCATCTGCCGGACAGGCCGTTGATAGGTTATATGGCACATGCCATATTGGATAAGACACATTCGCTTGCGCCTGATGACCCTTGACGGACGGGCGGGTTTAAAACCGGCCCGTCCGGCTTGATTTCATCAGATCAGAGCGGAATAGGGGTTCAGCGTGAAAAAACCCAAGATGCCGTAGCAGGCCACGGCCAGCCCCACATGGGACAGAACCAGCCCTTTAGGCACTTTTTTCCCTCTTTTTCCCAGGATGCCCATAGTCACCCCCAACAGGATAATGACCACAGCCAAGCCGATATTCAGATAAAGCCGCTGGTCGCCCGCCAAGGCGGCGAGGATGACCAGCGCCGAGCCAAACAGCGAAGCGGCCCCGTGCAGAACCGGATAAAACGGCTCCACTGGATAACCGCGCCAAATGCTGGGAAGGATGGACAAGCCCATCACGGCGACGAGGGTGAAGACGGCAAACGCGCCCATTAACATGAAACAAACTCCTAACGTTAGGTTTTAATAAAAAAGCACCTCAATTTAACTATTAGCAAAATTCAGGCCACAACCTATAACACAACGCGACAGCCCGCTTAAAACCTCAGAACACCGCCTCTTCCCTTAAGATTCGGCCGTTTGAAGAAAGGCAGCGCGGCGCGCCACCGCGAAGAGGGTTGGGCATGGCGCAAAAAGAGTTTAGGTGAAATGCCGCAACCCTATGTGATATTCAACCCTAATACCCAGGCATAGCGCCAAGCCGGGGCTGTCCCGGCAAATGCTTGGACGCTCACCGCATCGCCGCGCGCAAGTTTTCCAAGTTTTGCTTCATCACGTCGATAAAACCGCCGGATTCGGGCCGGTTCGCGCAAGGGTCGAACACCAGGCTGTCCACGCCCACCGCTTTCAGCTTCGCGGCGATGTCCGCATTGGGCCGGCTTTCCCACAGCATGGTCTTGGCCGGATGCCCGGCGAGGAGTTTGCCCAATGCCTCCCATTCCGCCGGGGCAGGCATTTCATTGGGCTCCCAATGCACCGATTTAAGATTCAGCCCATAGCGGCGGGCCAGGTATTGATAGACCGGGTGCGAACCCAGCAAAGGGGCAGGCTTGGCGGCGGCTTTAAGCTGGCTGTCCAGTTCCGCCAACTGGGCTTGCAGGGGGTTGAGATTGTCCAAAAACACCGTTTTCAATTCCGGGCGCTTGCGGATCATCGCCTGGGCCACGGCCTCGGCCTGCTTTTGCGCCTGCGCGAAATCTAGCCAGGTGGTGTTGGCCAGGCCGTCGTGGGAATGTGAGCCGGCCGGCCCGTGGCTGTGGGTGACGGCGTTTTCGATACGAATGAAACCGTCTTTGAAAGCGGCGGAGGTGTCGGCCAATTTGAACTTGGACAGGCTCACCCGCGGCAGCCATTTTTCGTAATCCGCGCCGTTCAGCAAAACCAGCTCGGCTTTCTGCATCCCGCCGACGGCCTGCGCGCCGGGCTTCCAAAACGACGGGTCTTCGCCGGCCGGCACCGGCAAGTCCACGATGACGCGGGCGCCGCCGACGCGCTCGGCGAAATAGGCCAAAGGATAATTGGACGCGACGATTTTCAGGCGCGGCGAGTCGGTGGACGTGCCGGCCCAAGCGGGCAAAGCCGCAAACACTAGCAAGAACAGACGGAAAAACAGAGCGGTCAACGGCACAGCAATCTCCTTTCAAGGAATGACAAAACGCCGCACCAGGCCGCCGGCGTAGTATTGGACGGGTTGCAGCAGCGCCAGGCACACCGCGGCGCTGGCCAGCGCGATCAACACACACTCGGCGGCGACCAGGCGGGCCATGGTCAGACGGCTGCAACCGAGCAGGAAGATGGTTTGAATCTCTTTTTGCCGCAGGCGCAAGGACAGCGCGAACACCAGCCCCAAGGCCAGCAAGGTCGCGCCGCCGACCAGCACCAGCACGGCGTCGAACAGCACTTGCAGCCGGAAGATGTTTTGCAGCAGGCCGCGCGTGGTTGCCAGCGGCTGGACGATTTGCGTGTTTTGGCCGGGGTCCAAGTATCTTCCCCGCAGCAGCGTGGACGACTTGCGGTCGTGGGGCAAGGCGATGACGGCGCTGACCGGATAGGTCGAAGGATCGCCGTGGAAATGGAAAGAGTCCAGGTTTTCCGGCGTGATTTCGGTGTAAGTCACCAGTTTGGCGTCAGCGGCGAGCTTGGCGTCGGCCTGGCCGAACGCGGCGGCCCCAGGGCCGGCTTGTTTCGGCTCGGCGTGGCCGTGGCCTAGCCCATCGATGACCCAGGCGGTTTGCAAGTCGACGAACACCGCCTGGTCGTCGGGGCTGTGGGATTTGGCCAGGGTGCCGGCCACGCGCAATTTGAGCGGATAGACCCCGGCCAGGTCGAACAGGTTTTCCGGGGCAGTCAGCAACGTGTCGCCGGGCTTCAGCCGCAAATCCGCCGCCGCGTCCGCGCCCAGCACGCATTCGCCCAGCATCGCCAGCATCGCGCCCTGGCTTGGAGCCAGATGGCGGAAGTCGAAATAATCCAAGGTCACGCCGACCAAAGGATGCCCCTGGACGCGGAAGCGGGCATACACCGGCAAGGGGTCGGCCCAGCCGGTTTCACTGATCCGGTCGGCTTCGGCCATGCTGACGCGCGACCCCGCCGCCTCGCTGAAATACAAGGCGTTGAGGGTCAAATCCACCGCGCTGCCTTTGGCCCCGACCAACAAGGGCGTGGCCGCCGCGCGGGCGGTCATCAGCCGCCCGCCCTCGTCCAGCATCCAATGCAGGGCCAAGGGCAGGAGGGCGAGCAGGCTCAGACAGGCCACCAGAATCAAACTGCGCGTTTTATGGTGGCGCAGATAGCGCCAGGCGAGATAGAAATCGTGACGCATCAGGCGTGAAACGAGCGGAAATCGACGACACGGTCGAAGCGGGGCAGCAGTTCGTGGTCGTGGGTCACGGCCAGCAAGCTGGACTGCCGCCGCTCGGAGGCCTGGAACAGCAGATCCAGGATGCGGATTTTGTTGGCCGGGTCGAGGTTGCCGGTGGCCTCGTCGGCGAGAATCAGGCCCGGCTCGGCCAGCAGCGCCCGGCACACCGCCGCCCGCTGCCGCTCGCCTTGGGACAGTTCATGCGGCATCCGCCGCAACTTCCCGTCTAGGCCGACCTCCTCGGCCAGCGCATGCGCCCTTTCGCGCACCGACGCGTCCAGGCGCAGCACCGGGTTGATGCGGTAGGTGTGCACGATGTTGTCGAACACGTTGAGGTATTCCAGCAATTCCAATTCCTGGAACACGAAGCCGACGCGGGTGATGCGGAAATCGCGCCGGGCCGCGTCGTCCAGCGCATGCAGCCTGGCGCCGTCGACCAGGATGTGGCCTGTTTGCGGGGCGGCGATGCCGCTGATGATTTTCAGCAAGGTGGTCTTGCCCGCGCCGCTGGGGCCGATGAGGGCGACTTTCTCGCCTTGCCCGACGTGGAATCCGGCGATCTCCAGTGCGAATTCCGAACCAGGATAGCGAAAGCGCAGGCCGCTGATCGCGATCATCCCGGCACCCCCGCGTCCAGGCGCTGTCCATCGACGAATTCGAGCCGCACAATCTTCCATTGCCCATCCACCGGGCGCAACGTCAAGCGGGCTTGGTAGAGGTTGTGCCGCTCGTGGGAATGGCCCCAGTGCGACACGGTGCCATGGGCCATCCAGCGGGAATCCACCTGCCAGCCGTGGCTCAAAGGGCGCACCCGGCTTTCCAGCACCTCGATCCGATCCACCTTGCCCTCCCCGCCCAGGCCTTGGGCCTGGCGCAGCATGGCCCGGCGTTGCTGGAGATAAATATCGTCCAGCAATTCGTCGCCCAAGCTTTTCGCCAGGCGGTCGTAAACCTTTTCCTCGTCGCGCAATTGAAACGCCCGGTAGGCGTTGTGCAGCAGCGATTGCAGCAGGTCTTTTGCTTGCAGCTCGTCCAGCCCGGCCCCGGCAGGGCCGCCGCCGGCCCGCGCCGCCAGCCGCGGATGGAACGCGGCCGCGGCGGCCAAAATCAATGCCAGCCCCAAACCAGTGCTCAACGGGCGGTGCCCGATCCGTGTGGAGGCGGACAGCATAAAGACCAGCGACAGCGTGAAGCCCGCCAGCAACGCGGCGCGAAACCACGGCGCTTCCCCGGCCTCGGCCTCGGCCCGCATCGGCAGCGCCGGCCCGGCGGTTTCCTCCGCCACCGGCAAAGGCTCCAGCGACTCGTCCTGCGACCAGGCGAACTCGGGCTGCTTAAGGCTCATGTAGCCGTCGAAGGTTTCCCGGCCCTGGATCAGGCTGACCTGCCGGGCACCGCCGTCTTGGTCAAACAGATCCCAGCGCAAGGCGACGGCGCGGGCCGGGCTTTCCGTCAGATACGCCAGCACCGCGCCGACCAGCAGCGTGTCCGCGTCCAGCCGCCCCGGCTCGCTGACGGGCAAGACCCCGGCGCGGTTGAAGCGGACGAACTCCACCCGGTCGAGCTGCGCGGCGGCCTGCGCGCCATCGACTAGCAAGGGGTTGCGGGCAGTCAAAAAAACGCCGACTTTGCGTTTCAAAGCCTCGCGTTCGCCATCCTCGACGTAGCGGGGGTCGCGCAGCCCCAAATCCAGCCACGGCTGCAAATCCTTGAGCCGCAATAAGACTTCGTGGCGGACTTCGTAAGGTTCGACATAGACATAGGAGCGCGGCTCGGCGTGGCGGCGGACGCGCGCGGGGTCGTCGAAGCGCGAGCGCCAAGGATCGCCCCAGTCCAGCGTGAGTTTGAGCGTCTTGTCCAACGACGCCAAGTCGCCGACCGGCACGCCGCGATGCAGCACGACCAGGCCGACAGGGGAGCCGCTTGCCGCGGGCGGGGCGATGCCCAGGGCGGTCAAGGGCTGCGCCACAGGATAGCGCACAGCGGCCTCGTAATAAGCCTGGCTGTCCGAGTCAAACCGGCCCAGGGACTGGAGCCGGCCGGCCAGCGACTGGCCCTCCGCCGCCAGCAGCCGCGGCAAACGCTCGGCCAGCCAAGGCGGCGGCATGGAAGGCACCTCGCCGGCCACCGCCACGCCCGGCGGCACGGCGTTTTCCGCCACGCGCAGATTCAAGCGGATCTCGCCGGCCTCGACGGCGATCTCCGCGACCTCGCCATAACGGGAGAATCCAGCCCAGTCGGCCGGCGCGGGCATCCAGGCCAGCGCCAGCACCAAGCCTGACAGCAACGAAAACAGCCCTTGCGTCTTGACCATGCCGCTTAGCCGGCCTCGGCCTTGGCCTGCGCGGCGGGAATTTCAAGCCCGGGCTCCCGCTTGGGCCGGTAAGCGCGGTAAGTGCGGATGCCGATGAACAGCATCACCCCGAAAAACATCAGCACGATGGCCCCGGTGATTCTGCCCAGCCAGTTGACCGCGGCCCCGCCTTCTATCGCCACCGTGAAGGGAATGCGCAGCCGGTCGTCCTCGCTGACGGCCTCCCCGCCGACTGTCGCGATCAGCGCATAATGGCCGGGCTGGGTGATGCTCGCCGGAATGTCGGCGACGCCGTTGCCATAAATCTTGGCCGGGGCTTCGTTCAATGTGCGGATGACTTTGGGCGGGCGGCCGTCGTCCTCGTTGAATTCCTCCTCCACCACTTTAAGCGCGATGGGGATTTTTCTGACATCCCGGTCCAGCAGGTCGATGCTCAGATAGGTCTTGCCGACGGCGGGAACCTCCTGGCAATACTTGGCAAACGCCGTCGTCTCGCCTTTTTGCACACCCTCCTGGATGGCGGTGAAATGGACGGCGTAAAAATCATTGCCGACCAGGCAGCCCATATTGGAACCGGAATAGCCGTCCTTCCCGTTCCTGGCCGCCGCCGCGGCCTCGGGCATATGCGCCATCGCCAGAACGGACAGCGCGATGAAAGCGGCCCCGAAAACCGATGCCTTGTGTTGCTTGCTCATGGATAAACACCTCTTTACTTGCCTTGCACGTCAAAAAAATATTTGCCGCTCACCACATGGCCGTCCGCCGAGAGAACCCGGTAACGCACGGTGTAGCGGCCAGGGGCGAGTTTCGACACCGACGCGCGCAGATGGGAATGGTCGGTGAAGTCCAGCTTGGCGTCGTGGTTGTCCACGCGCTTTCCGGATGGGTCGATGACCGCCAGGGCCAGAAACTCCTGGCCGACGGAGTCATTAAAAATCAGCAAAACCTCCTCGGGCGCGTCCGTGACGGTCGCCTCGCGCTCAGGCAGCGCTTTCACCAAGATGGCGTGGGCCAGCCTGACGGCGTCGGCGGCAGGCGCGGGCAGCGCGAACAGCGCCTCCACCCCGCCCGCGGCGGCGTCGAGCCGGCCGGCGGGCGGGGGCGCAAAGCCCACGCTGGCCGAGGCGGGGAAGTTCGACAGCAGCAAAGCCGCCAGCGCGGCGGCGTAAGGCATTTTCATGTTTTTCTTTTCGGTGGTTGATCAAACAAACGCATGGCCCAAACCCTGCCGCCGACGGCCCGCTTCTCCGTCCAAAACACCCGGAAGCCCTCAGGTGTCGCCAGAATGCGCGGATGGTCGGCGGGCGCGCCGGCCACGCTGAGCAATTCCGGGGGCGACCAGCTTTTCCCGGCGTCCGTCGATTCGATGAACTGCACGCCCTCGCCATGCACCGCCGGGCCGGCGAACACCACGCCCACGCGACCGCCGGGCAGCACGGCGATGTCGCTTTCGCGGCTGCGCCCGTCGCCGATGCGTCGCGGCGGCGACCAGTGCCCGCCCTGGTCGTCGGAGCGCAAGTGATACAAGCCCTCGACGCCTTCCTTGCCGCTCCACACCACGCCATGCAGCAACCCGCGCTGGCCGGGTTCCGCCGCGATGCCGCCGCCGCAGTGCGGGCAACCGTTGAAACGCCAGTCGAACGCGCCCACCGCGCCCAGCTTGCGCCACGATTGACCGTCGTCGGCGCTGCGCGCCAAGCGCATGTCGTGGGGGTCGTCGCCACGGTACAAGACGGCGACGCCGCCGCCTGGCAAGGCCGCGACGCGGTTCCAGCAGCAGGTGCAAACGGCGGGATCCAAGGTGGCCTCGCCTTGCCAATGCCCTCCGCCGTCGGTGGAGCGGGCATAGCGCAAGCCTTGGGTGTTGCCGTTTTCCTCCCGGTCGTCGAGCCAGACCGCATGGAAATGACCGGCCTGGTCGGCGGCGAGATCCGGATACGACTGGTTGCCCGTCGCATCGCCCGGCGCGGGGCTTTCCCCGCGCCGCCAGCTTAAGCCCGCGTCAACGGAGTAGGCGGCGACCAGGGGGCCGGACTCGGGCAACTCGCCCCCGCGCCGCCACAGCAACACGACCCGCCGCCCCGCCGCGGCGACTTGAGCCTCGTTGCCGCGGCGGGAAAGCACCTTGCCGTCCGCTGCGTGATTCACCAGGGAAGGCTCGCGCCAACTCGCCCCGGCGTCGGCTGAAAACAGGTAGGCGACCTTGACTTCGCCAGTATCAGCGGACTTTCCAACCAATGCCGCGTGGATGGCCGAACCCTCCGCATATACATCCATGCCCTGGATGTCCACCAAGCCTGTGGCAGGGTAGCTTGGCGCTTGCCCGCACGCTCCGCCAGCACAATATAAACTTGCCATGAGCAAGCAAAACAAGTAGGAGACCCTGGTCATTATTCAGTTTAAAAAAGGTGCCTCACAGCCCACGGCAGGGATTGCCATCGCCTGATAAAATCGTTTAAAACTATTTTCACTAGATCAGCCACAGCCCGCCGCGACTCGCTTGGCACGGCGTCGGCGGAGATTGAACATCAATAGCCATGCCAATATTTTATTTCTTAATTTACAACAACTTATAAAAAAGTAATTCGCCATGATGCGTTATTTGGCTCAATCCCCTAAGGCATATAGCCAAGCCTGCCCGGCAAAGGCCACAACCTTCCGCCTGCGCGCATGCCGGCCAGCGCAGGGAAGCCATGGGCCTGTATTGAGCAGGCATCGGTGGAATGATCGCGGTTTGCGCCGGGAAGACGGGGGAACAGGCAGGAACAGGTCGGCCTTTGCCGGTAGGAGTCAGGCTAAAAAAACAGGGATAATCCGTTATCCCTGGGCTTTAAAAGGGCTTGTGAAGACTAGCCTTCGCCGCAAGATGAGGTTAAGAGAACTCCAGCTTGGTGCTGGGGGATTTCAGAATATCAAGCCTGCCTGGCAATGATAATGTGGCAAATTGTCGCATGGTCTAAACCCTCCTTAAATACCATGTCATATCCCACATATACTGTGGCATACGCCGCATAAGTTCAATTCAACCGGTCTGGATCGTAGCGCCGCACCGGCTGTTTCGGGTCGATGATGCGCATCGTGATTGGCAAACAAGGGACAACCCACACTCCGCGAGGGCTGAGGCTTCTTGCGGGTTGATGGATGGTATTTTGGGAGGCATTGCGGGAAATCCGCAGGGCCGCAGGGCGCAATGCGAAGCAATTGCGCCGCATGGGAAGATTCGACATCCGGCGCAATGCGCTACGCTATTGCGCCCGAGGGCTTTAACCCTCAGGGTATCATGGATTGGACTCGCCAGTTTGATAATGTATCGCTCAAATTGTAGGTTAGTTCAGTATTGATCGAAGCTCGCCACCCATTGATTAGCAATGTACGATAACGCACAGACATGGAGTGGCGACTCGTGCAACATACTCTATAAACTAACTGTGGAGACTCGTCATGACCCTTCCTGCTATCTCAACCGATGACGGACTTGGAGGCGGAAGTGCCCTGCCAAGTGTCTATCCAGAATCCACACATTCTCATGCCAGCGCGGTGTCGTGGGGTGCCATCCTGGCGGGCGCCGCGGGAGGTGCGGCACTTTCACTGATCCTTTTGATGCTGGGAACGGGGCTGGAGTTGTCCTCGGTGTCGCCTTGGGCATCTTACGGCGTGAGTGCGACAACCTTCGGTGTGTCGACCATCCTGTGGCTGACCTTCACCCAGGTAGCGGCTTCGGGTATGGGCGGTTACCTCGCCGGCAGGCTCAGAACCCGGTGGCTTTCTGTGCATGTGGACGAGGTCTACTTTCGCGACACCGCGCACGGTTTCTTGGCTTGGGCCATCGGCTCGCTGGCGACCGCCGCGCTGCTCACGTCGGTGATCGGGTCGATTGTCAGCGGCGGGATTCAGGCGGGGGCCTCTATGGCCGGGGGCGTCGCCGCCGCCACGGCGGGTAGCGCAGTGGCGACCGGGGCCGAGGTGGCTAAATCCAGCAGCGACAATGGCCCGCTGGGTTATTTTGTGGATTCCCTGTTCCGAAAGGACATGAATTCCTTGGGTTCCACCGGAACCGGCGTCATGCCAATCGATTCTTCGGAGCCACCCAATGCCGGATCGCTGTCCGAAGTCGCCCGCATCTTCATTTACGCCCTCCGCACCGGCCCCCTGCCCAAAGATGACATCCGGCATGTCGGCCAGATTGTCGCGCAGCGTACCGGTCTTACGCAGCAAGACGCGGAGAAGCGTGTGGCCGATACCTATGCAAGGGTACAAGCCAGGCTGCATGATGCGGAAACCGCGGCGAAAGATGCCGCTGACAAGGGCCGCAAAGCGTCCGCCTATGCGGCGCTGTGGCTCTTCATCTCGCTGCTCATTGGTGCATTCGTCGCCAGCTTTGCGGCCACAATCGGTGGCCATCAACGTGACCTGTAATGACACACAACCCACTTAACTGAAGGAGAGAAGCCATGCGCTCAATACTGTTGTACTTTCTCGGCATCCCCATCCCCATCATCATTCTGATTGCGCTGTTCGTCCGTTAGGAATCTGCCGAACTTGCAGGGCGCGAGCCGGTTACATGCCGCCGCGCCCGAACTTGATGCCGAGATTTTTGACAACATCAATTCACCCTGGGAATTGATGAATATACCCTCCTTAAGTCTTCATTTTTAAGCGATAACCACCGTGCTTATCGAAAACCGTATCGATCGATATGCCGTCATCGCCCTGATTACTATTTTGATGGTGGGATGTTTCTTCGTGTTGCGCCCGTTTCTCTCGGCCATCTTGTGGGCGGTGATCCTGTCCTTTTCCACCTGGCCGGTCTACCACCGGATCGAACGGGCCGTCGCGGGAAGGAGAGGGTTGGCCGCCGGGATTATGGTATTGCTGGTGGCGGCCGTGCTGGTCTTACCCTTGGTGTTCCTCGGAACTAGTATGGCGGAAGACGCTACCGCATTGATCGAGATGGCGCGGCAACTCCTCGTCAAAGGTCCGCCTTACCCACCCGCGTGGGCGGCGAAACTGCCTCTCGTGGGTTCGAGCCTGCATGACCGATGGCAGGCGATGGCGGGTAGTGGCGCCAAGCTGACCGAGGCGCTGTCGAATTACCTCATTCCCTTGCGGGACTGGGCGCTAAGCGCGGCGCAGAATATGGGGGCAGGCATCTTGTACCTCAGCCTTAGCGTGTTCATGTCGTTTTTTTTCTACCGGGACGGCGCAGCATTGTCCAAAAGGCTGCAAGCCTTATTCGCCCGAGTGGGTGGACAACAGGCGCCAGGGTTGCTCCTTATCGCGGGTGACACCATCAAGAGCGTTGTCTACGGCATTATTGGCACTGCGTTGGCTCAGGGGTTCTTGGCGGGTGCCGGGTTCTTGCTCGCTGGCGTACCTGGATCCCTGTTACTCGGTGTTTTGACATGCATCCTTTCCTTGCTCCCCATCGGGCCACCGCTCATCTGGGTGCTGGCCGCGATTTGGCTGTTCCAGAAAGGCAAGATAGGCTGGGCCATCTTTCTCGCACTTTGGGGGTTTTTGGTAATAAGCGGGATCGATAACGTCCTTAAACCCTACTTCATCAGCAAGGGAAGCCACCTACCCTTCATCCTGGTGTTTCTGGGCGTGTTGGGTGGCGTGATGGCCTTTGGCATCCTCGGCATTTTTCTGGGCCCGACCTTGCTGGCCGTGGCTTACGCATTATTCCAGGAATGGAGTTCCCGGAAAGAAGAATCAAAGATCCAGATTCCCTTGAACGTTCTAAATAATGATTCGCCATGAGAGCGAAGCTCGGATGCGTCGTCATCGGCGTGATCGTGGTCAGCGGCGTGTTCTCTTTTTTTATGGTTCCCACGCGCCGCGCGTTGCGAATCGGTGGCGCAGCGCGCCACGACTGCGTTTCTCATAGCGCATGCCCGCGGATTTGCCGGGCCAATCCGGCCAAGCGGACATCCTCCAAGCCGGACTGCGCCAGGGCCTCGACAACGGCCAGCCCGGCTTTGCCGTCCCCCGCCGCCAAAGCCGCCTCCAACAGTATCCTGGCGTCGCGTGGTTCGCGCTGCACCCGCCAATTGGCCTGGGCCAGCGCCAAGGCCGTTTTCGGGTCATTTAACACATGCAGCCGGAAGCGGGCCTCGTCGCCCTGGTGGCTGGTGTCGCCGCGCAGGCGGCTGGCGGCGAAGCGGTCGACCAGCGCCTGGACATGCCCGGCCAAATCCGCCGCGCCCAGCCGCTGCTCGGCCAGGGCCAAGCGCAACAGCAGGCTGTCCGCCCGCGTCTCGTCCCGCAGCCATTTCACGACCTCCCCGGGGCGGTTTTGATCCAGCAGGAAATCCGCGTAGGTCGCCAACAAATAGCTGCTGCGCTGGCCGGCCGCGAGCGCGGCGTTGAACTGGCGCTCGGCCTCGTCAAAACGGCCCAGACGCGCGGCGATCTCCGCCAGGGTGGTCTGCGCCCATTGCCTGTCCGCTTCGCTGCCCGTTTGGATGGAACGCAATGCGGTGGACAGGCGCTCGAACGCGTCGGCGGCTTGCCCGGACAGGCTCAGCGCCGAGTTGACGCAGGTCGCGGCGGTCAAGGGCGGGGCCAGCTTGAGCAGCGGCATGCAGTTGCGCAACGCGCCGGGATAATCGCCTTGCACTTCCAAAATGACGGCGCGGGTCAGCCAAGCCTGCGCCAGCCGGGGCTGGCGGGCCAAGGCGGCGGCCAGCTCGGCCAGCGCCGCGTCGAACTCGTGGCGGCCCTGGTGCAAGGTCGCGCTCAAGGTCAGCGCCTCCGGCGACGGCTGGCCCACGCGCAGCCAAGGCGACAGCGCCGCCTCGGCGTAGCCGTAATAGCGCGGGTCGGCCTCCGCCCGGCCCAGTTCGATATAGCGCCGGGCCAGCGCGAACGCGGCGGCCGGGTCGGTTGGGTTGTCCGCCGCCAAGCGCCGCAAATCCCGGATCTCGCGGCGGCTTTCCACCCGCGTCGGCAACCGTTCCAAGACCTCGTCCGCCGTGGCGGGGCGGTAAGGCTGGGCCGACACCGCAGGACTCAAGCACAGCCCGCACAGCCAGGCGGCCAGCAAAAAGCGCCGCATTAGTTGACCGGGCAGGCCAGATCCAAGAACGACATCGGATCGGCGCAGCCAGCCTCGCCGGGATCGACATGGCGGCTGTCGCGCCCGCTGTTGGCGAAGGCCACATACGGAAACACCTCTTGGTAAGCGCGGTCGTTGGCGTTGACGCCGTCGGCGAGCCGGTTGTTGGGCGCGATGTTAAACGCCGGGTTGAGCACGCCCGCCACCGCGCGCAGCGAAATGTCGGTCACGTCGTCGGACACCCGCCGCCCGTTGGGATAGCCCGCGCTGTCGCCGGCCACGAAGGCCAGCCGGTTGCGCCGGGCTTTCGCGGTCGGCGGGATGCCGGTGTTGATCCGCAGCAAATCCGCCACCGGCCCGGCCTGGGCGCGGGTGCAGCCGGGGCAAATCGGCGCGGCGTAGCTCAGCAGCGGCAGCAAGTCGGTGCGCGGGGCGGGCGGAATCGTCACCGCGCCGCCATACACCGCGTTGATGACCCGCGCCAACAGCGGATCAAGCAAATAGCTGGAAAACTGCGCGTCGTCCTTGGGCTCGCTCATGCTGAATTTGTCCTTGTCGGCGGTGCCGATCAACAGTTCGTTGATCAGCGGATTGCCCATGCGCTGGATCTGCACTTTCTCATGGGTCAGGAATGTCGACTGGCCGCCGGGCGTGTCGGGCAGCACTTTGATGCGCGGCCGGGAGGTGGTCGCGTAAGTGCCCAGCACCGCCAGCGCCTCGCCGGCGGCGTGGGTCTTGCCGTCGGCGGTCAGCAGATTGATCGGAACCTCCAAAGCGATGGTGTTGACATTGAAGCCTGAGACATCGTCGGCGGCGAAATTCTTGGCCTGCTCGGCGTCCTGGCCGTCCGAAAACACGGCGGCGGTGCCTGTGGCAAAGGCGGAAGGCCGGTAGTTGATCGAATCGAAGGTGGCACCCAGGTCGATATAAAACGGGTCGTCCACCGTGCCGACGAAAACTTTGATGCCATAGGGCAGATTGTAAATGCCCTGCTTGGCCAGGCCCTCGTAATCCGGCATTGTCCTAGGCCCGGCGTTGGACGGCACGGCGATCAGTGTCTGGCCGCCGGTCAGGTCGTATTTTTTCTTGTCGCGCCCGTGGCCGACGAAGGCCGTCACCGTGTAGGTTTGGCGCAGGCCCAGCCCTTCCGAGCCGGGGCCGTCCAGCGCGGTGACCGCGCGGGGGACGATGGGGGTGCCCGGCGGGAATTTGTCCGGGTTTGGCGAATTGGCCGGCGCGGCAACGCCCGCGCCCGCGCCGACCAGCCCGGTGAACACTCCCGGCAGCCGGTATTCGGTCTTGAAGCGGAACTGGACGGTGATGTCCTCCTCCGCGTCGAAATTGTTGTCGATCTTCATTTCATAGACGATCTCCGGGTCGAACGGGAAATAGTTGGGGCCGTTCGACGGCTCCAGCACCGGGTCGACATTCAAGATCATCGTCACTTTGCTGGGGTCGTCGTAGCTGACGAAGGCGAACCAGTCGGTGATGTCGGCCTTGGTGTCCAAGGCGGTCAGCGGCGCCTCGCGGTGGTTGGCCGACCAAGCCGGCGCGGCCAGGGCGGCGAGCAGGAGCGAGGCGGGCAGCAGTTTGCGGCGGAATGGGGTGGGCATGGCGGTGGCTCCTTAGGAGGGTGCGCAAAAAATCGCAGGTTGAACGCAAGCCGCCCGCTTAAGCAAACCACGTGGACATTTCAGCCGGACGGCCTGGTCGCCACGGGTTTGCCCAGTTGGGCGGTTTCGTTGTATAGATACGAAGCGCGGAGAAAATTGGATGCGGCTTTTGTGTTGAAAAAGCCTTCAAAGCTGGCGACAAGCTCGCCTTGAGGAATTGCGAAGCGTGGGCGGACATTGACAAGCAATGTGCTAGAAGCGTAGATTCAACCCCGCTATTTGTAGCTTAAATATCGACTGGAGCCTGTCCGAATCAAGCCGTATCGGCATGCCGCCCCCTTACGCTTAACCCCCCTTTAAAAAGCGCGGCTCAGACACAAGGAAACATTTTTCATGAAAATCCAGACCCGCCATTTCATCGCCGCCTTGTCAGTGGCGCTGGCTGCAAGCCATTCCCCGGCCAGCGTCGCCGCCACCCCGACGATATACCTGCAATCGGCCACGATCAACGGCGCATCAAGCGCCGTCACGTTAAACCGCGTGCCGGTGCAAGACGCCGCCGGGAACATCAGCTACAAAGACATTGCCCTGGGCTTTCTCGTGGACAACGCGGGCAATGTCACGTTCAACAATGCCGCCCTCAAGATTGCAGCCTCTCCCACGCTGAATGTCGGGGCGTTCAAGCCGGGGACTTACCATGGCTATCGCGCATGCTCGTATGCTGATTGCGCCTACACGTTCAAAACCGGCACGCCAGGCGTCGGAACGGGTGGCCGCATCTCCGGTTCGATTGCGCGGATCACCAGCCAAGGCAGCGGATACGATATATTCAACGCCACCTGGACGTCCGGCCCGGTAGCGGGCCATCCCAACCAGGCGCAACTCAACGCGGCCAAAATCACCTCCACCGCCTATAACTGGGGGGTCATGGGCACCGCCGGCGGTGATACTGAAGGCAGCGGATGGAGTGCCGGTGACATCATCGGCGTGATTCAAAACGGCAACCAGTTGTCGATCGTCAATTATGGCAACGACAACATACCGGATTCCACCTTGAGCTTTGACCTTTGCCCCACGGCGAACGCTTGCTGATCCAACACCTGCATGACGCTCCAAGCGGACACTAGACCTGGATTCAAGCCATCGGCAATAAGCAAAACCACGTGTTTAACAAAACACGCCACAGCGCTAGGATTGAACCCCAAGGATGCGAACTAAGGGTTTCCGTCAGGAGCAAGGAGCGAGGGAAGCAGTCGGCAGGGCGCGCAAGGAGCTGGAGAGCGCAGGGATCGCGCACTCCTTATCAGGCCTAGGATTTGAAGTCTTTCGCGGCGGACGGTCGTTGGCAACCGCCGGGGGATGTACTTATTGAAGCAATGGGCGCGGGCAAGCCGCGCCGAATTCAACGCGCGTCGGCGGCGGGACGGCGAAATTCATTGTTGGCCGACGCCAGCGCGATGAATACGCAATCGCTGGCGGCCACCACGTCCTCGTGGACACTGCCCGGCTCGGCCCGGCAATAATCGCCGACGTCCAGCAAATGCCCGTTCAGCCTGACCTGCCCCGACAGCAGGTACAACTCCTCGATGTCACTGTGCCAGTGCCGGGGGTAGACGCTGCCGGCCGCCATGCTGACCAGGTTGCTGGCATAGTTGCGACCGGCGTCGAAATGCAAGGTCTTTCTGCGGATGCCGGGAATGCCGGTTTCTTCCCAGGGCTTTTGCTGGCCCCGCACCAGCAGGATGCCGGGGCCTAAGTCGATTTCGCCGGGCGGGGCGGCGGGTTTGCCCCCGCCCGGCAGCCGCGCCAGCAAGCGCTCCCGCAGCGAAGGCGGCGGTTGCCGGGGGCTGGCCACCTCCAGCAGATCCGCCGCCGTTTGGCGGTATCGCAAAGCCTGCGTTTTCGCCTCGCCGTCCGCCGCCTGCGCCTCGAACTCATGCGCTTGCGGCCCCTCCAGCAGGCCGAGCGCGTGCAAGGCGGCCAAGGATTCAAATTCGTCGGGTAATGGTGTGTTCATGATCGTTCGTGCAAGCCCAACCCGGCCCGTTCGTCCAGCAGTTTGCCCAGCCGGGCCATCCCGGTGCGAATGTACGTCTTCACCGTGCCCAGCGGCATGCCGCAATACAGCGCGATTTCGCTCTGGCTCAAGCCTTTGAAGAAGGCCAAGGCCAGCTTCTGCCGCTCAAGCGGCGGCAGTTGGGCCAGGCATGCGCGCACCAGGCGGCCGCGCTCGCCAGCCGCCAAGACGTCCTCCGGGCCGTCGCCCGGATCGGCCAATTCATCGTCGAAGCCGTCGATGCCGCATTCGGGGAACTGTTTTTTCATCGCCCTCAAGCGGTCGATGGCGCGGCTTCGGGCCATCATCAACAACCAGGCCAGCGGCCGGCCCCTGGCTTCGCTATAGCGCCCCGCCTCCTGCCAGACCTGCCAGTACGTGTCCATCGCCACCTCCTCCGCCAAGCCGCCATCCTTGAGGATGTGGATCGCCAAGCCGAAAACTTTGGCGCAGGTCAAATCGTAAAACGCCGCCATCGCCGCCTCGTCTTGGCGGGCGATCGCGTCCAACAGTTTTTCAAGCTCGGCCTCGGCGAATTGTCCAGGCAAACCGGCGTCCCCCGCCTCTATTAGCAGATACGAAATGGGCGGCGCAACGGATGTTGCCGCCGCAAGCCATGGCTAAACGCCAGTCTAGCACGACATTGACAAGCCTAATCCACTGAAATATCGTAACAGCGCACCAGCTACCGCCACGCCGGCATGCTTACCGCGGCCAGGAGAGTGCACGCAGCCCCATGGACAAAATCCACATCATCCAAGACGACATCACCCGCCTCGCCGTGGACGCCATCGTCAACGCCGCCAACGAGTCCTTGCTCGGCGGCGGCGGCGTGGACGGGGCGATCCACCGCGCGGCGGGGCCGGGGCTTTTGGCCGAATGCCGCGCCTTGGGCGGCTGCCCGACCGGCCAGGCGAAGATCACCCGAGGCCACCGGTTGCCGGCCCGCCATGTCATCCACACCGTCGGCCCGGTCTGGCGCGGCGGCGGCGCGGGCGAGGCGGAGTTGCTCGCCGCCTGCTACCGGCACTGCGTGGCGCTGGCGCGGGCGCACGGGCTTGCCACCCTCGCCTTCCCCGCCATCTCCTGCGGCATTTACGGCTATCCGCCGGAACAGGCGGCGCGCGTCGCCATCGCCACCTTGGCGCAAGCGCTGGCCTTGGAGCAAAAGCCCGAGCAGGTTTACCTGGTTTGCTTCGGGGCCGACATTTTTGGCGCCTACACCCGCGCTCTGGCACACTTTAACGCAAACGCCCCGACACCATGATCGTTTCCCCCGAAGCCCGCGCGCTCGCCCAGGATCTGCTGGATTTCATCGACGCCTCGCCCAGCCCCTGGCATGTCGGCGCCAGCGTGGCGCAACGCCTTGAGGCCCAGGGCTTTGCCGCGCTGCGCGAGGAGGAGCCCTGGCGCATCAAGCCTGGCGGGCGTTATTTCGTCGTGCGCGGCGGCTCGTCCGTCGTCGCCTTCGTGGCGGGCGCGCAAGCGCCCGACCGCGCAGGCTTCAAGATCGTCGGCGCGCACACCGACTCCCCCGGCTTGCGGTTAAAGCCGCGCGCGCCCCACGCCGCCGAGCCCATGGCCCGGCTGGGCGTGGAGGTTTACGGCGGCCCCATCCTGGCCACGTTCGCCGACCGCGACCTCAGCCTGGCCGGCCGCGTCAGCCTGCGCACGGCCAGCGGGCCGCAAACCCGGCTGCTGCGCATCGACAAGCCGCTGGCGCGACTGCCCAACCTGGCCATCCACATGAACCGGAACGTCAACGAGGAGGGTCTGAAATTGAACAAGCAGACGGAACTGCCGCTGCTGCTGGGCTATTTGCAGGACGCCTTCCCGCCCGCCGAACAGTTCCGCGCCCTGCTGGCCCATGAGGCCGGGGCGGAGCCTGAGGAGATCATCAACTGGGAGCTCCAAGTCTACGACACCCAAAAAGGCGTTTTCTGGGGCGCGCAGGAAGAGTTCATCGCCGACAGCCAGTTGGACAACCTGGCCTCCTGCCACGCCGCGATCAGCGCCCTGCTCAAGGCCGAAGCGCCCGGGGCGACCTGCGTTTGCGCCTTGTTCGACCACGAGGAAATCGGCAGCGAAAGCGCCAAAGGCGCGGGCGGCAGCTTCCTCGCCGACGTGCTGGAGCGCATCGGCGACGGCTGGCCTCCGCAGGCGCGGGCGCAGGCCATGGCGCGGAGCTTCTTCGTCAGCGCCGACATGGCCCACGCCTACCACCCCAACTTCCCCGCCGCCTACGAGCCGCTGCACCCGATCCGCGTCAACGGCGGCCCGGCCATCAAGACCAACGCCTGCCACCGCTACGCCACGGACAGCGAGTCAGAGGCTTTTTTCATCCATTGGTGCGAACAGGCCGAGGTGCCCTGGCAGCAATACGCCCACCGCTCCGACCTCGGCTGCGGCAGCACCATCGGCCCGATTGTCGCATCCCGCCTGGGCGTGCGCACGGTGGACGTGGGCACCCCCCTGTGGGCCATGCACTCCGTCCGCGAAAGCGCCGGCGCGGCCGACCCGGCCTTGATGGTCCGCGTGTTGCGATGTTTTTTCGAAGGAAGGTGACGCCACGCCGCGCGCGGCGGCATCCCGCGCAGGGCCGCGGCTTTGTTTGCGGCGCGTCGTGGCGGGCGGCACACCTGATGGAGCCACTATGGCTGTAAGGGATTATACTGTAGCGGTAGTTCCGACCGGGATTCCGCCGCCGCGAAAGGAATGACGGTTTAAGTTAACAGCATTGCCCCCCGAGGCCAGCCGATGCCCCCCTCCCCGACCACGCCTTCCGACGCCGACGAGCCGGGCCTTGACGCGGGGGGGCAAGCGGGGGGCGAGGCAAGCCTGGAACGCTACGCCGACCTTTACGATTCCGCGCCCGTGGGCTACTTCAGCCTTTGCCGCGACGGCACCATCCTCCAACTCAACCTGGCCGGGGCCAGGCTCCTCGGCCACGCGCGGCCGGCCTTGGTCGGCAAACCTTTTTGCGCCTTTGTCCATGAGGACTCCCAGGCCCTGTTCGACGTGCTGTTGGCGAAGTCCTTCTCCAGCCTAGCCAATATGAGCTACGAGCTGCGGCTGCTCACGACGGCCCCGCCCCTCTCTTTCATTGCCCACATCGAAGCGTCCATCCACGCCAACGGGCAGGAGTGCCGCCTGGCCGTCATCGACATCACCCCGCACCGACTGCTGGAGGAAAGGCTGCGCGAAGCCGAGCAGTTTGCCCACTCGATGATCGACGCTTTCGGGGCGCATCTTTGCGTGCTCGACGAGACCGGCAAGATCGTGGCGGTCAACCAGGCGTGGCGGGGCTTCTACGAGGCCAACTTCCCGGCCAACATGGCCGATTCGGCGGCCCAGTCGAATTATTTTGTCGGTTCCAACTACTTGGAAATTTGCGACCTTGCCCACGGCGCCCAGCAGGAAGAAGCCGCGCCGATGGCGGAAGGCATCCGCTCAGTGCAAGCGGGGGGGCGCGACAGCTTCACGCTGGAATACCCTTGCCACTCGCCGGACCAACAGCGCTGGTTCAGCGCGCGGGTGACCCACTTCCCCGGCGACAGGCGTTATATCGTGGTGACGCACGAGGACATCACCGAGCGCAAACGCACCATGGAGGATCTGCAACTGGCGGCGCTGGTCTACCAGTCCATCAACGAGTCGCTCATGGTGGCCGACGCCGACAACCGGATCATCGCCATCAACGCGGCCTTCACCCGGATGACCAACTACACCGAGGCGGAAGCCGTCGGCCAACCCACCTCCCTGCTCAAATCGGGACGCCAAACCCCGGAGTTTTACCAGCAAATGTGGGCCGCCCTGGACACCACGGGCCATTGGCAGGGCGAGATCTGGAACCGGCGCAAGAACGGCGAAATCTACGCCGAATGGTTGAGCATCAGCACCATCTACGACAACCAAAGCAAGGTGCTGCGGCGGGTCGCCATGTTCTTCGACCTGACCGAACAAAAGCGCAACGAGGCGATGATCTGGCGGCAAGCCAACTACGACCCGCTGACCGACCTGCCCAACCGCAACCTGTTCTACGACCGTTTGCAACAGAAACTGAACAGCGGCCGCCGCGAAGACCAGGCCTTGGCGCTGTTGTTCATCGACCTCGACCGTTTCAAGGAGGTCAACGACACCCTCGGCCACCAGTACGGCGACCAGCTGCTGGTCGAGGTGGCGCGCCGCATCAGCGCATGCGTGCGCGAAGCCGACACCGTGGCGCGGCTCGGCGGCGACGAATTCACCGCCATCCTCGGCGGCCTCACCGACGCCAGCCGCATCGAAGGGATCGCCCAGCAAATCATTGACGCGATCGACAAACCCTGCCCGCTCGGCGCGGAAATCGCCCAGGTGTCGGCCAGCATAGGCATCACGCTCTACCCGGCCGACGCCACCGACATCGAAACCCTGATGAAGAACGCCGACCAGGCCATGTATGCGGCCAAGGCCCAAGGCCGCAACCGCTACAGCTACTTCACCCAGGCCATGCAGCGCGCCGCGCAGGAGCGGCGGCACCTGGGAAGCGACCTGCGCGGCGCGATCCGCGCCCACCAGTTGACGGTTTACTACCAGCCCATCATCGACCTGGCCACCCGCCACATCGCCAAGGCGGAGGCGCTGCCGCGCTGGCGGCACCCGGCCCGCGGCATCATCGAGCCGGTCGAGTTCATCCCGCTGGCCGAAGAAACCGGCCTGATCAACGAAATCGGCGACTGGGTGTTCAAGGCGGCGGCCCGCCAGGCCAAAGCCTGGCAGGCAGTGTCCGCCGATTGCGTTCAAATCAGCGTCAACAAGTCGCCCCGCCAGTTTTTTGAATGCACGCTAAAAGAGAACTGGATCGAATTTCTGCGCTCGATCCAACTGCCGCCTCATTGCATCAACATCGACATCGCCGAGAGCCTGCTGCTCGACGACCGCCCGGCGGTGGCGGCGGCTTTGCTGAAATTCCGCGACGCCAACATCCAGGTCACCATCGACGATTTCGGCGCCAGCCATTCATCCCTGTCGGATCTGAAGAAATTCCACATCGACTACCTGAAAATCGACCGCTCCCTCGTCTGGAACATGGCGGCCGACCCCAATGACCGGGCGGTGGTGGAAGCCATCATCGCCATGGCCCACAAGCTTGGCATCAAAACTATCGCCGAAGGCGTGGAAACCGCCGAGCAGCGCGGCCTCCTGGCCGCCGCCGGCTGCGACTACGGCCAAGGCTTCCTGTTCGCCAGGCCCATGCCGGCCGAGGAGATGACCCTCTTGCTGGCGCGGAGAGCCGCGGACAGCCCGCCTGGACAATGAGCCCTCATCCAAGCCCGGCCAAGCCCGGTATGCCGATGGCCTGGATGCGCCGGGCGTTGTCGCCCTCCTCATAACGCGGCAGCCTGCCCTCGACTTTCCAAAGTCTGAACGCCAGGGCGGCGGTCAACACCCGGATCGGATAATCGCGGGGCAGGTTTTGCAAATACGGCTGGATGGTGGCGAAATCCTGCGCGCCGTATTGGCGCATGACCGACAACAGGCCGCCATTTTTCGGGCCTATGTTGTAAGCCAGCAGGCCGAGGAACAAATCCTCCTTCATCTCCCTCAGATAATGCCGCCACGTCGCCGCCGCGAGCAAAGCGTTGTGCCGGGGGTTGCGCCAATCCAGCGGCTTGCCGCCCAGTTGCCGGCCCACCTGCTCCACCACCGCCTTGGGCGGCGCGGTAATCTGGAACAGCCCGCGCCCGCCGTCCTTGCTGTCGCGGGGCAGGAAAGACGACTCCGCCGCGCCGAGGCCCATCATCACCGCCTCGTCCACGCCATACCGCTTGGCGGCCTCCTGGATGGCGGCCTCGTACGGCTTGGCGCGCTCCACCATCAACTGCATCTGGGCCAGGTCGGCGCGCCGGTAGGCGGCATACACCTGGTGCGACAACGTGGCCCGCTCCGCCTCCCGCGCGCCGCCGACCAAACCGCGCAAAGCCGCCAGATCCTGCTGGAACGCCTCGCCCGCCGCGAACCAGCCCGCGCCCGCGGCGGCCGCCAGCGCAGCCAAGACGGGCAGCGGCCTGGCTTTTGCGGACAAGGGCTTGCGGATTTTCAGCCAAAACCGCGACGACAAGAACAAGGCCAAGGCCAAAGCCAGCACCGCGCCGGCGAAAGGCACCAGGCTAGACCACAAGTCCACCCCGGCGAAGCGCTCCGCCGCCCGCCCCAGCGCCGCGATGACCGCCACCCAGGCGACCGCCCCCCAGGCGGCGGCTTCCACGGCCAAGCCCCAGAAACACCGCCCAAAAACCTTCGGCAGCATCGCCAAGACCCGTTTTTTAAAGCCCTTGGGCCTGGCCGCCGTCTTGCCAGGGCCGGTTTTTTTTCTGCCCGCTTGCTTCGCCACGCGTTGCCGCCCCCGTCGCCGCCAAACGTCGATATTACCATAAGGATTTTACAATCTATTTCCAGCCCGCCGGAAGCTTGCTCCGGAGGTCGAAATAATCGACCATTCCTCGTTTTTCAACGCCCCGTTTAAACACGACACCTAAGGAAACCGCCATGACCGACATCAAACGCCTGCCCCCCAAACAAGCCTGGAGCCTGCTGGACACCGATTCCAGCGCCGTGCTGCTGGACGTGCGCGACCGCACTGAATTTGGCTTCGTCGGCCATCCCGTAGGCGCGCTCAACATCCCCTGGAAAGAAGCCCCGGCCTGGCAAGCCAACCCCGACTTCCTCGCCGAAACGCGCCGGCGCATCCCCGACTACGGCACGCCGGTTTTGCTGCTGTGCCGCAGCGGGCAACGCTCCTTGGACGCCTGCAAGGCGCTGGCGGAGGCCGGCTACACCGACGTGACCAACATCGAAGAAGGCTTCGAAGGGCCATTGGACGAACACAAGCACCGCAACACCCAGGGCGGCTGGCGGGCGCACGGGCTGCCTTGGGAGCAAAGCTGAAAGAGCGCCGACATCCCGTCGGTCTTCCCGGCGGGCAGAATTAGATAAAACCCGTGCCCATGTTTACTTGACGGCGGAATGTCATGGACCACTATATCAACGATCAATGGCGACTGGACGACGCGCTGGGCATGGGCCGGGCCGGCGACGCGCTGGCGCGGATGGCCTTGGAAGTGGCCCCGCCGTTCACCATCGGCGTCACCGGCAAATGGGGCTCCGGCAAGACCAGCGTGTTGCGCCGGGCGTTCGCCACGCTGGGTGGCTTGCCGATCAGTCAGAATTTGCAGCTGGGCAACGACAAGACGGAATTGCCGGAAGCGCAATTCGAAAAGCTAGAGCATCAACGACGCGAAGACGAACTCCGCTGGAAGGATCTTAACCTGCACCTCGCCGCCAGCCGGGCCTTGTGCGTCTGGTATTCGCCCTGGCAACACCAAAGCGCCGACAACCCGCTGGTGCCTTTGCTGCAAGAGCTTCACGCCCAATACAGCGGCAAGCGCAAACTCAAGCAAAACCTCTCCAAACTCAACCGCCAAGGCGGCCTGGCCGCGTTGGCCTTGTTGGAACACGCCATCGACGCGGCGCTAACCATGCAGATGGGAAAGCCGGTCAAACTGGCGGCGGGAACCAGTGAAAACATCCGCAAGGATGGCGTGAAGACAACCCGGCCAACCTCGCCAAACTCAGCGACGGCCAGCGCTTCCATCTGCTGTTTGAAGACGCCGTCGAAAATCTGCTGGCCGATTTGAAAACCCTGTTCGCCGATGACGAAAAAAAGCTGAAGAAACAATTCCCGGGGCAAGCCCAAACCGACACCCACGCCCGCCTCATCATCTTCATCGACGACCTCGACCGCTGCGAGGAAAAAGCCGTGGTCGGCCTGCTGGAAGCCATCAAGCTCTATCTCGGCACCCGCCATTGCGTGTTCGTGCTGGGCGTGGACGATGTGGCCGTCGCCGACGCGCTGAAGCGGCATTGGCAAGGCCGCAACGACGACCACAACCGTGAATATCTGGAAAAACTATTCCAAGCGACCGTACCGGTGCCGTTGCCAAGGCAGGAAAACCTGCAAAAGCTCATCTTCAAGCAACTCACCGACCATGGCTTTCCTGAAGACTCGTGCTTGCCACTGGCCGAAGACATCACCAAGCTGCTCGAACCCAACCCGCGCAAAGTGAAAAACTTCCTCAACAGCCTGTGCGCCAGTTGGCAGGTGTTGCGTTGCCCGGCCATGGAAACCGCCGACAATTGCCGCCGCCTCGTCATGTTTCAATATCTGCGGCAATACCACCGGCCTGTCTGGCGCATCTTGGAGCGCCAACCCGCGTTATTGCCGCTGTTGCATCGGGTATTAAATGCGGATTCCGGTTCTTTGCCAGTACCAGGTATCAACCAAGACGACCTGCACATGACGCGGCAACTCTTCTCCCGCGCCTTTGCCCATGTTCTTGGGCAAAAAAAGAAGGCGATGACAACAAAACCCATCACGGCCAAGCGCTGGACGCCGCTGTGGATCGACTATTGGAACGCTTAGACCGCCGCCGTTCAGACCAGTATTTTGTGGATTGGGTACGCGCCCACCTCGCCGCCACCGATTGGCTGGATACCATGTTTTTACAAATCACCGCTGAAGAGGGGCAATGAGCCATGGCCGACGCAAAACCCTCCGACTGGAACAGCACCGCCGAACGCAACGCCCGCCTGCGCGCCCTCGGCCAGTACTTCCGCTGGCTGCTGAAGTATTACACCAGCGCCGAATTGGCGGAAATGAGCGACGAATCCGATCCCGTCAGCCTGCGGCAGATCTTCGTGCCGATGCGCGTCAGCGAGGAAGAATTGACCGAATCCACCATGGCCGGGCCGCCCGATGTGGTGGAGAAAGAAACCGAAGCCGCCTTGCCGGGCGTGGATGCGTTTGAATTGATCCAGCGCGAGCCTTTTGTATGCTTGTCCGGCCTGCCCGGCAGCGGCAAGACCACGTTAGTCAAAGCGCTGTTAGCCGAACTCTGCGGCCAACAGCCCAGCCGATTGCGCACCGCCTTGGCCGGGACACGCGGCATTGCGCCAGTCCCGTTGATCCTGCGCGAGTTGTCCGGCTTGGACAAAATCAACAGCTTTGACGACCTCATGGCGGCTTGGTGGCGCAATCTGGAGCAGCGGGCCAGCCAAGGCGATGCGTTGGATATTGAACGTTTGAAAATTTGTTTCAGCGCCAAGGGTGACGCTTTCCCGCTGTTGCTGTTGTTTGACGGCATGGACGAGACGGGTGGCGTCGATATTCGCAGGCGGCTAATGGCCTGCGCTCAACAGGCGCTTAGCCAGCCTCGACATCGGATTTTAGTGACTGGTCGGCCCAACGGATTCGAGGGCATTCAACTGCCGTCCCGGCGGCTGCAAGGCAACGCCTTGCTGTTGAGCCTGGAAAGCCTATTGTCTTCCGCCGGCGTGGGACAAGGTGAAGCGCCGCCGTCCCGTCCCGTCCATTTACTGCCGATGGCTTGGCCGCAAATCCAAAGCTTCATAGCCAAATGGTATCAGTTGCGCCCCGAATGGGAAATCAAACGCAAAGAAGGCGCGGCGCATTTCCTCGAAGCCCTGCAAGACAGCAACCGGTCTTATCTATTGCCGTTGGCGCGGCGGCCTATCTTTTTGACGCTGATGGCGCTGGTGCATTGCACCCGCAACGAAATGCCGCATGGCCGGGCCGAGTTGTATGAAGCAATTGTTGACCTGTACCTGAACCGCCAAGAGCGCCATCGTCAAATCAAACACAGCGTCAAAGGCAAACCCTTGCAAGCCTGGCCGCCGCTAGACAAGCGCCGGGTATTGAGCCATATCGCCTACCAAAGCCAGATCAAGGGCTCGGCGCAAAACCAAGACCGCGACAAGCCCGACCAGCGCCGCATCCTGTGGCAGCGCACCGAGTTATTAACGGTGATCCGCAACTATCTGCGCAGCAAAAGCGGCTTCGGCATCGCGCCTGAAGACGCGGAAGACTTGTTGGAGTATTTCCTCCACCCCGCTGGTTTGCTGATCGAGCCACGCGAAGGGGAATTCAGCTTCGCCCATTTGAGCTTCCAGGAATATCTGTGCGCCGAAGACATCCAACGGCGCTTGACAGGCCTGAAAGCCGGCCAGGTTTTTCACGAAGAATTAGCGGCCAATTTGGACAAGCCCGGCTGGGACGAGGTGGGTTTGCTGCTGCTGGTGATCCACAAAAGCCGCTCGGAAGACGGGCATTTGGAATTGCTGGAATTATTGGATGAAAAAAACGAAAGCCATGCCCGCCTGTGGATGCAAGCGGTGTGCGGCAAGGAATTGGGCTTTACCGCCAAGCAGCGCGCAGACTGGCTGCCAAAGCTGATGGCTTGGTGCCTGCGCCATCCGGATGCGGATTTGCCGCAGTTTTGGCGAAAACAGGACTGCGCCGCCGACTGGGCGGGGCCGGGTTTGCGCTGGCTGCTGGCGCTGTTGCGGAACGATTGCCCGGAAACCGCGGTTCGTTGGCTGGACGGGCTGGACGCCGCCGACCGGCTCCACCGCTTGCTGGCCTTGATCCTGGACAGCCGCTGGGGTTGCCGGGGCGATGATTTTAATCCCTTAAGCTCGGTTGAATTAGAGTCTGCGTTGGCAAACAGCCTCACAGACGAGGCATTGCTATGGGAAAGACCAGCGGTTAAAAACTTGCCCGCCGGCCTCCCAATGTCCACCGAGGCCGGCAGATACCTGGATGCGTTGCTGCCCGCCGAAGGGCCATTGTGGCGGCGCGGCTTAAGCCTGTTGCCGGTGGACGCTTGGTTGTTGCAAGGCGAAAGCGGCGAGTACGATTACTATTTTGATGTTCCTTCCCAACCGGCGGTATTGCTGGCGCTTTATCCCCGCCAAGCGTTGCCGCCCCGCGCCCGGCTAGCCACAGGCCTTTATCAAGCCGTGTTGTTGACCGAGCTTGGAGGCCACCGCTTGTATGCGCTTTGGGAATCGCGGTCGCTGTCGCTGTCGCTGTCGCGGTCGTGGTTGCGGTCACTGTCGTGGTCGCGGTCACTGTCGTGGTCGCGGTCGCTGTCGCCTAGACTGGCCGGGCTATTGGACGCCTGCGAAAAAAAAAAATTAAAGGCGGAAATCCCGCAACGTAAACCTTTCTTCCTCGCCCTTGAACGCTTCGGCTACCACCACACCGCCCACGACTGGTTCCAAGAACAAGCCGAAAATTCCGTTCTAGTGCGCTCACGGGGTCTGCGCCCCGGCGAACCCTTGCCCAAATCGCTCGGCCTGTTCGACAGCCAAGGCATGCCCCTCGACCGACAGCGCAAAGAAAACTGGGAACAACTGCGCCTTTGGCTGGACGACGACGACGCCGTGCTGGCGTTTTTCTTCCCCGAAGGCTTGCCGCAGGAAGACGAGACGGTGTTGCGCAAGGATTTAGGGATACTCAAGCAACAACCCTGGTCGCCGCAGGCTTTCGTGCAGGCCACGCTAGACCAGTGGCCGGAAGGCGAGGATTTGGATCTCAGTTACGCCACCGCCGAGCAGCGCATGGCGGAAGCTTGCGAAGCTTTTTTGCAAGCCGTCGGCCCGGGAGAATCAGAGCAGGGGTGACATCGCTTGGAGCGATGTTATCCCTTGTCAACCGACAGGAAGTGCAAGGCTTGTTGCGCATGGCCTAAACGCTTGCCAGGATTGCAAACCCCGGCGGGCTTCCAGCCAAGGCTCAAGTCACTATCGCCGAAATCAAAAACAGCGCCAAGGCGAGGGCGACACCCGCCCAAATCCGCATGAACAGCAGCCCGCGCTGTTCCCACCAGACGAACAGCCTATGCACAAAGTCCAGGCTGAACAATGGCGTGAGCAGGCCGACGCTGAAGATGGCGACACCGAGGACGGCGAGGGTTTGCGGGAAGTGCGAGGTGGGCGCGGACTGGTAGAGCGTGACGCCGAAGACGACGCGGAGCGCGGCGGCGGCCCAAATCCCGCTCCGGCTGTCGAACAGGCGGGCAAAAGCGAGCATTTTGGCCGGAAAGGCAATCCCTAGCGCGCCCACGGCGGCGACAAAAAGGCTGATCATAAGCGCGATGAACGTCATGCTAATCTCCTGGAGTTATGCCGGGCTTTCCGCATATTATTCCAATTTCGGTGCCGAAAGGCCAATCCACCCCGTTTCCAGCAATTCTCATTTTGGCTGAAAGCCTCGCCATTCCGGCATGGATGCCGGAATGGCGGCAACTTCCGGCGGTTTCGGTTCAAACTGAGAATGGCTGGAATGCCAAGCTTTTTCATGCACTACCCTGCAAAACGTGTATGCTTTTGTTGCGGGCTTGCCTTTTTTACCCTCCATTCCCGCGGCCACCGCCAGGCTTGCGCCAGGACAAAATCAACATGGCCTGGCAACCCCGCACAGCCCCCGACAAAAACCTTTCAAAGCAATTAGTTGTCTTTATTCAATTGCCAAATAAAACGGGCGGGGCACATTGTATAAAACATGGCACTATTCATGCTGTCATATACCCATTAACGCCCCAATCTTCGAGGAATACCTATTATGGCAGGCACAAAATCCCACTTCCGCAACCGTGCGCCGCTTCCGCCGTCCGCCACACGGCCGGCCCGGGGGCGCGCGGGCTGGTCGCTCGCGCTGTCGCTCGCCGCCTGCGCCCTATCCACCGGGGCGCAGCCGGCCGCAGGCGCCGAATGGACGACCCACGCCGGCACGCTGGAAGGCACCCGTTACAGCCCGCTCACCGACATTACGCCCGCCAACGTGGGCCAGTTGAAGAAGGAGTTTTCCTTCCGGACCGGCGTCAACGGCAGCCACATGGGCGCGCCGCTGGTGGTCGGCAGCCTCCTCTACGCCGTCACGCCCTACCCGAACAAACTCATCGCCTACAACCTCGGCACCGGCAAGACCCAGTGGACTTACAGCCCACAGGTGAACGAGTACGCCAAGGGCGTCAATTGCTGCGACACCGTCAACCGCGGCGCGTCCTATGCCGATGGCAAGATCATCTACAACCTGCTGGACAATACGACGGTGGCGGTCAACGCGGCCACCGGCAAGCTGGTGTGGCGGACTAATCTCGCCGATCCGCATACCGGCGTCACCATGACCGGCGCGCCGCTGGTCGCCAATGGCCGGATTTTTGTGGGCACCTCCAGCGGCGAGATGGGCGTCCGCGGCTGGGTGCAGGCGCTTGACCTCAAGACCGGCAAAAAGCTGTGGCGCGCCTACACCACCGGCCCCGACGCGGACGTGCTGATCGGCAAGAATTTCCACGCCTTCTACCCGAAAGACCAGGGCACGGATCTCGGCGTGAGCAGTTGGCCGGGCACGAGCTGGCAGCAAGGCGGCAGCTCCGTCTGGGCCTGGCTGACCTACGACCCCGACCTCGACCTGCTGTTCTACGGCACCAGCCAGCCCGGCGTTTGGAACCCGGACTTGCGCGTCAACCCAAACTTTGAAACCGACCCGCGCAAGAGCGACAACAAATGGGGCACTTCGATCTTCGCCCGCAAGCCCGCCACCGGCGAGGCGGTCTGGGCTTACCAGGTCACGCCGCACGACAATTGGGACTACGACTCCATCAGCGAGAACATCGCGGTGAACCAGACGGTGACGGTCAATGGCGTCGCCCACAACAAGCTTCTGGTGCATTTCGACAAGAACGGTTTTGTCTATACCTTCGACCGGGCGACCGGGCAGATTTTGTCGGCTCCCGAGTTCGGTTTCGTGAACTGGGCGACCCACATCGACCTGGCCACCGGGCTTCCTGAGATCGTCGATGCCAAGCGCACCCACCAGGGCGTCCTCACCGACAACATCTGCCCGTCGGCGCTGGGCGCGAAAGGCTGGGAACCGGCCGCGTTCTCGCCCAGTACCGGCTTGTTCTATGTCCCGACGTTCAATTTCTGCATGAGCATGCGGATGCTGAAGGCCGAATACATCGCCGGTGCGCCCTATATGGGCCAGGACATGCAAATCCTGCCGGGGCCGCTGACCAACGCCAAGGGTAAATGGTTCACCAGCGAGCTGGTCGCCTGGGACGCCACCACGGGCACGAAGAAATGGGGCGTCACCGAGCCCGCTGCCATTTACAGCGGCGTCCTCGCCACCGCCGGCGGCGTGGTCTTCTACGGCACCATGGACAATTCGCTGAAGGCGGTCGACGCCAACACCGGGGCGTCCTTGTTCAAAGCCCAGTTGGAATGCAGCACGGTCGGCAGCCCGATCAGCTTCACCGGCCCGGACGGCAGGCAGCGCGTCGCCGTCTTCAGCGGCGTGGGCTGGCTGGCCGGCGGCTTCGGCACCGGCCCCTGCCCTGGCGGCGGTGGCGGCGAAAACCACGTGGCCAGCGGCAAGGTGGCGGCCGCCACCGGCGGCAGGGTCCACGTCTTCAAGCTGCCCTGAACCGGGGACCGGCCCCATGCGATCCCACAAGCTCCCCCGGACACTGCGCGCGGCAATGGCCGCCTCGCTGCTGGCCTGCGCACAGGCCGCGGTGGCGGACGGCGCGCTGCGCGTGTGCGCGGACCCGGACAACCTGCCCTTTTCCAACCAGAAACGGGAAGGCTTTGAAAACAAGATCGCCGCGCTGCTGGCCTCCGACCTGCGCGCGGACTTGATCTACACCTGGCAAAAGCAACGGCAGAATTTCATCCGGCAAACCTTGGGGGCGCGTCGCTGCGATGTGGTCATGGGAGTGCCCCACGGCTTCGAGCGCGTGCTGTCCACCCGGCCTTATTACCGCTCCAGCTATGTCTTCGTGACGGCGAAGCGCCGCCATTTGGCGATCAGCTCGCTCGACGATCCGGCGCTGCGCACGCTGAAGATCGGACTGCACGCGATGGGCCATGACGGCTCGAACACCCCGCCCGCGCATGCCCTCGCCCGCCGGGGCCTCGTCGCCAATATCGTCGGCTTCCCGATGTGGGATCAGGCCTCGGTAGCCAACCCGCAAGGCCGGATTGTGGACGCCGTCGCCAGCGGCCACATCGATGTCGCCATCGTGTGGGGGCCGATTGGCGGTTTTTTCGCGAAGCAATACGGCAACGCGCTGGTGGTCACGCCCGTACCCGCCGACGCGGACATGCCTTCGATGCCCTTCGCCTATGAGATGGCGATGGGGGTCAGAAAAGACGACGCCGCCCTTGCCGCGCAATTGGAAAAAAGCCTGGAACGGAAACGGCGCGAGATCCATGACATTCTGGCGGCTTACCACATACCGCTGACCCAACCCTCCACGGATTCGACCCCGCCCCAGCCGGGCACGGATCGGGCGAATCCCCCAAACCCACAGCATTAAAGGTAAATCGATCATGCGAGTTCCACTCAGCCTCGTTAGCGCCGCTCTCGGCCTCACCCTGCTCGCGGGCATCACGGGCACCGCGCAGGCGGCGGCAGCCAATCCGCCCAATTGCATCAGCCCGACCCTCGACCCCGCCGGGGAGGGACGGCGGGCCTATCTGCGGCTGAATTGCTATGGTTGCCATGGCATGCACGGCACCGGCGGCATGGGGCCTAATATCGTCGGCGAGGACGGTGTGGGCGAGGTTGTCGTCAACGGCTCGGATTCCGGAATGCCATCCTTCCGCGATTACCTGTGCCCCAACGACACCACCTATCTGTCGGTCTATCTGAAAACGCTAGGCACGAGAAAGGAACCGACTTTCACGCGTTGGTGGGAGCCGGTTCCCAAGGAATAGACGCTTTAGGGAAGGGGCGGCGCTTGAAGCGCCGCTCCTCTTGAGCCCTAGCCATTCGCCGCGCTATTCGGCCCCCTCGGCGGGAATCTGGAATAAAGCTCCGAGGTTGATGCTGCCATGCTCCGCCGGATCTTGCGGGTTGCTTGTGCCTGGATGCCCCGGGTTCAGCGTGGAGGCCGTGTCGTCGGGCGGAAACAGCACCAAGGTGGACAGGAACTCCAGCACCTTCCGGCTGTTGCTGTCGCTTAAGCGGCTGTAGGCTGCCTTTGCCGCCTGGGCCTCGCCGCCATGCCGCAGGATCACCTCGTCCAGATTGATGCTGCGTCCGTCATGGCCGTAAGGCGCGGTGGTGGCGACGCCCCACAGCGGCTCGGTCATGAATTTCGTCTGCAAAGTCCCGTCATAGTTGCGCTCATGAAACGCCGGGCCGAGGTCGTGCCGTTTAAAGTCCGCAAAGAGGTTCTCGACCAAAAAAGACCGCCGCTTGGGCAGGAGTTTCGGGTAGCTTTGCCCGTCATCGACCACGTTGAACAGCGTGGTGGCGGTGGCGAACAGGCGGTTGAAAATCCCGCGCTCCGGGTCGAATTCCGTCCGCAGATCCGCCACCCGCCGGTCATGCTCGATGCGCAGATTCTGCACATGGCACGCGGTGCAGCCAATGTCCCGCATGATCCGCAGCCCCTCTTGCGCGCGCTCGCCAACCTGGCCCGTCCCCGGTTTGAAATAGTTCAACAAATAAAACTCCATGTGGTCGACCAGCGCGCCGTCGATCTCGTTGACCGCCCCGTCGCCGTCGCCATCGGCGGTCGGCGAGCAGACCGGCGGCCGCTTGATCGTGTCCAGCGCCGGGTCCAGCACCAGCCCGGCCGGCGTGACGGCGGCGGCCGGATGGCTGGGATCGCTGGCACCGCACAGCACCGGGTCCGGCGCCTCCAAACCCATTTCATCCTTGAAAGCGCCGACGGCGAACGCGCGCATGGAAAACTCCGCGCCCTGGGCGAAAAACGGCCGGTTCCGCAAGTCCGGATCGATGCCATCGACCCGTGAGGTGTCCACATTCCCACTGGGCGAGGCCGTAATAGCCCCGTAGCGGATGCCTTTGCTGGCCAGCGGCAAGGTCACTGACCGTCCCGACCTGGCCGCGGCGGCAATCGCCCGGGCGCGGATGGCGCGGAGATCCTGGGTGATTTCGTCGCCGAGCATCTCGACCAGCCCAAGCCCGAACAAATGCGGGGCGTCGCGGCTGTCAGGCCGCGTGGCCACATCTCCCCCCGAACCCGCCGAGCCCCTTGGCCGCCCGTGGCAGGCGGCGCAACTGTCCGCAAGGCCCGCGCCCAGCGCCGGGTTCTCCTGGATGTCCCCGGAAGCATCGCGGCTGACGCGCGGCCCCTGGCCTTGGTCCAGTGTGAATTTGCGCTGGAAGAGTTGGCGGCCCCGGCGGATGGAGCGCGCCGGATCGCGGTTGATGAGGTAAATCGACGATCCCGGCGCCACCTCGCTGCCCCGCCCTGCGCCGATCTGCTGGGCCAGCGATTTCCCTATCGCGCCGCCTGGCACATGGGGCGTGGTTTGAGTGGCATCGGTCAACTCGGCATACGCCATGGCGCTGCTTAAGCAGCACGCCAGACCGATGAGCCCTGTGGGTGAAAATCCGCGTGTCGGTTTCATACAAGCCTCCCATGCATCGTTTTTGGTGGGTGCCGCAGAAACCACATAAACTCAATATAAATACCTATTCCATGGAAAATGGCTGCCGCGACGGGGCTCACTGTAATCCTTGTCAAACACAGAATGCAACCAGTTCAAACACTGAATTGGCTATATTTTTAAAATCCGGGTAAAATTACCAAAAATATTGTGACTGACCGCTTATTGATACTGGTTTTCAAGTAACCACAAAATGGTATTATGCTCCCGGCCTTCGCGGATAGGGAAAAAAGCCAAGTGGCGGGATGTTGACAGCCCGCCACATAGCTTTTCAAACCACCTTCCTTAGACGAATTCCGAATAGGGCTTTGCTTATCAGGCGGACCATCTGTTCGAAAAAGGGCCGGCACGCCTTAAGCCACAGGCGGCTCGGTGGCGGCCCAGGCCGGCAATTGCCGGATTTTGCCGAACCACGCCACGATGTGGGGGTAGCCTTCCAGCGGGTATTTGCCGGACTCGGCGTACATCAGCATCGTCCCCACCGACACGTCGGCCAGCGTCATCGCCTCGCCGACCAGCCAGGGATGCTCCGCCAAATGGCCGTCCAGCACCTTGGCGAAGCGGTGGAACTTCTCGTCGGCCTTGCCCAGTTCTTGCGCGTCGGGCTCGCCCCTGCCCAGCATCGGCTTCAGCACATTTTCATAGACGTAGACGGCGCAGGCCGGCGCCCAGTTCGAGGTCTCCCAAAACTGCCAGCGCAGGACGTCGGCGCGGCCACGGGCGTCGGTGGGCAGCAGCGGGGAAGCCGGCGCAAGGGCCGCGAGATATTGGACGATCGCGTTGGACTCCCACAGCAAGAAATCGCCGTCCACCAAGGTCGGCACTTTGCCCTGCGGGTTCAGGCGCAAGAACTCAGGGCTTTGCCCTGCGCCGGCAAACAGGTCGACCACCTGGGTTTCCAGGTCGATGCCCAGCAATGAGGCGGCAATCAAGACTTTGCGGGCGAAAGGCGAGGCGGGATGGTAGTAGAGTTTCATCAGTTTCTCCTGGCGGTTTGGGGGGGACAAAAGGGGCTGGCCCTGTCTCGCGGAGCGCGGCACGAATCGCCGGCCTGCGTCGCCTGCCTTGGCGGTTCGTCTTGACGGACATATCAGAACATACATTCTGAAATCTGTAAACACAATCCCGAAGCCGCGTTCTGTTTTTTATTCCAAGGTGGACAAGGCCACGCTGACGACGTTTTCTATCGCCTCGGCGCCAGCCCCGGCGCGGGCCATCGCGGACAGCGCGTGCAGCACGCCGAACAGGAAGTCCGCTTCGCGCCGCACGTCGAAGCCCGGGGGAAGCTCGCCCTTGCGGGCCGCGTTGACCAGCAAGTCGAGGATGCCTTGGGCGAGCTGCTGGCGGACTTCGAGGATTTTGCCGGCCGTGGCCTCGTCGTGCAGACCCATCTCGTTGACGGAATTGAACACCAGGCAGCCGAGCTTGCCGCCGGGCTGGCGGGAAAACTCGGCCAGCAGGGCGAACAGGGCGCGCAGCGCGGGCAGCGAGGCGCCGGGCCGGTTGATGATGTCCAGCATGGGGCGCACGACGCTGGACTGGTAATGCGCCAGCGCCGCGAGGAACAGGCCGTTTTTGCCGCCGAATTCGCCGTACAGCCCATAGCGGCTGACCCCGGTGGCGGCGACCAAGTCCTCGATGGACGTGGCGAAATAGCCTTTTGCCCAAAACACCCGCATGGCTTTGTCCAGCGCCTCGGACGGGCAGAATTCTCGGGTGCGCGCCATAAAAACCGTTGTGCCTTCGCGTGGTGAAACAGGGTCGGCCGATGATGGCACGGGGCTCGCGGCGGAGTCAACGCGGTTTTGCCCGGCCATCAACCCACGCACGCCTCAGGGAACGGGAATTGCTAGAAGACAACGCAGGACGTTAGCCAACCCCCCCCGAAACCGGTATAATAGTTTGCTTTAGCGGCGCGTTCTCAGCAGCACTGGCGTTTCCTCCCCACACCTCCCCCCGCCCTTAGCGTTTGACACAGCACCGTAATACGGTGGGTTTAATAATGCCTTGGGGCTTGCGGCCCCGTCCCACGCCCAGCGCAAGACGCCCCCATTGACCCAACCCCTAAGGTTTTATGATCCAAAATTTACGCAATATCGCCATCATCGCCCATGTCGATCATGGCAAGACCACACTCGTCGACAAACTTCTACAGCAGTCCGGCACCTTCGCCGCCCATGAAAAGCTCGAAGAGCGGGTGATGGACTCCAACGCGCTGGAAAAAGAGCGCGGCATCACCATTCTGGCGAAGAACACCGCGCTGGACTGGAAGGACTACCACATCAACATCGTCGACACCCCGGGCCACGCCGACTTCGGCGGCGAGGTGGAGCGCGTGCTGTCGATGGTGGACTCGGTGCTGCTGCTGGTGGACGCCGTCGACGGCCCGATGCCGCAGACCCGCTTCGTGACGCAGAAGGCGTTCGCCTTAGGGCTGAAGCCCATCGTGGTCATCAACAAGATCGACCGCCCCGGCGCGCGCGCGCACTGGGTGCTGGACCAGACTTTCGACCTGTTCGACCGCCTCGGCGCGACCGAGGAGCAACTGGACTTCCCGGTGGTCTACGCCTCCGCGCTGAACGGCTACGCCGGGGACAATCCCGAAGTGCGCGAAGGCAACATGGACTATCTGTTCCAGACCATCATCGACAAGGTGCATCCGCCCCAGGTCAACGAGGAAGGCGGCTTCCAGATGCAGATCAGCCAGCTCGACTACAACTCGTATGTCGGCGTGATCGGCATCGGCCGCATCCAGCGCGGCAGGGTCAAGACCAACACCCCCGTGGTCGTGGTCAACCGCGACGGCAAGCAGCGCAACGCCCGCGTGCTGCAAGTCTTCGGCTTCAAAGGGCTGGAGCGCGTCGAGGCGGCCGACGCCAGCGCCGGCGACATCATCGCCTTCACCGGCATCGACGCGCTGGAAATCTCCGACACGATCTGTTCGCCCGACGCGGTCGAGGCGCTGCCGCCGCTGTCGGTGGACGAGCCGACCGTGAGCATGACCTTCCAGGTCAACAACTCGCCGTTCGCCGGCAAGGACGGCAAGTTCGTCACCTCCCGCCAAATCCGCGAACGGCTGCAGCGAGAGCTGCTGGCCAACGTGGCGCTGCGCGTCGAGGACACCGCCGACCCGGACAAATTCAAGGTCTCAGGCCGCGGCGAGCTGCACCTGTCCATCTTGATCGAGAACATGCGCCGGGAAGGCTACGAGCTGGGCGTGTCCAGGCCTGAAGTCATCGTCCGGGAAATTGACGGCGAGCTGTGCGAACCCTACGAGTTCGTCACCATCGAGGTCGAAGAAATCCACCAGGGCACGATCATGGAAAAGATCGGCGAGCGCAAGGGCGACCTGCAGGACATGGTGCCTGACGGCCAGGGCCGCGTGCGGCTGGAATACAACATGCCCTCGCGCGGGCTGATCGGCTTCCAGACCGAGTTCCTCACCGCGACCTCGGGCACCGGCCTGCTCTACCACGTGTTCGACCGCTACGCCCCGATGAAGAAGGGCGACATCGGCCAGCGCCAAAACGGCGTGCTGATCTCCAACGTCGCCGGCAAGGGCGTGGCCTTCGGGCTGTTCAACCTGCAAGAGCGCGGCCGGTTGTTCGTGGAGCACGGCACCGAGATTTACGAGGGCATGATCGTCGGCATCCATTCCCGCGACAACGACCTGGTGGTGAACCCGACCAAGGCCAAGCAGTTGACCAATATGCGCGCCTCAGGAAGCGACGAGGCCATCATCCTGACCCCGCCGATCCGCCTCAGCCTGGAGCAGGCGCTGGAGTTCATCGACGACGACGAGCTGGTGGAGGTGACGCCGAAGACCATCCGCATCCGCAAAAAGTTGCTGCTGGAGCATGAGCGGAAGAAGGCCTCGCGCGCGGGCGAGTGAAAACCGCCCTTCCCGGCGGGATTTAAGAAAGCCGGGGCGCTCAGGTATCCTCGAAAGCCACCTGGTTGCGCCCCTTGTCCTTGGCGATGTACAGGTTCCGGTCGGCCCGCAGCAGCAGGTCGCCGGCCGAATCCTCCCCGGAGAAGAACGCCAGCCCCAAGCTGCCGCTCAGTTTGATGCCGGCCGAGTCCAGCGGGAAATCCTCGTCGATGCGCCGGCGGATTTTTTCGGCCAGCACCAAGCCCCGCTCGACGGTGACCCCCGGCAGCAAGATGACGAACTCGTCGCCGCCGCGCCGGCACACCACATCGGCCTGCCGGGTCTGGCTCTTAAGGATGTTGGCCACTTTCTGCAACACCTGGTCGCCGCGGTCATGCCCCCAGGTGTCGTTGATTTTTTTGAAATTGTCCAAATCGACCATCACCAAGCCCAAACCGCCCCCTATGGCCCGGGCCTGGTCGATCAGCTTGTCAATAAAAGCATTCAGCCCGCGCCGGTTGAACAGCCCGGTCAGCTCGTCCGTGTGCGCGATGATCTCTTTGTAATCCAACTCCTCGCGGGTTTCCCGCAAATACCGCAGCGTGTTCTCAAGCTCGCGGTTTTTTTGGCTGAGCGAGGCGATCAAGTTTTGCTCGGAAGACAGCAAGTACTCGCAGGTGTTGCGCAGCAAGGTGCATAGCAGATGGGGGTTTTCCCGGATCAGCACGTCGTAAATGGACTGGTCCAGGCAAACCAGCGTGCAGTCGGTCTTGGCTTTCGCGGTGCCGGTCCGCCGGAACCTCGGCAGCACAAACGCCAGCTCGCCAAAAAAGTCGCCTTGACGGATTGTCTTCGGGGCGCTCGCCTCCCCCAGAAACAGCGCCACCTCGCCACTGGCGATGTAGAACATGCTCCGGTCCTCGTCGCCGAGGGAAAAAATCGTCTCGCCCGCCGCGTACCCCCTGACCGTGGCCACCCGGCAAATCGCCTCCAAATCTTCGGCGGTAAACGAGAGGCTGGGATTATTTAAAGCCATTGTCCACTCCCTAAAAACTTTCGCGGGCTAGTTCGGATTGATCTTGGTGATGTTCGAGCCCTGCAAGCCCGGGCCGGCCCTGCGTGCCTCCTCGTCGAAGAAAAACGCGCAGACATCGCTCTCGATGGTTGTGCTGTCCATTCAGTGCGGCCGTCTGGATGATAACGAACCGGCCCTGTCACTGGGTAGCGACAGGGGATTTTATCAGACGCCCCCTAATCCGGCCATTTTACCCTAGCGCCCGACGGAAAGCCTGCCGACGGCCCGGCATTGGACGGAGCCTCCGCCCGCTCCAAGGGCAAAACGCCCGCGGCGACGTCGCGGACATGCACATCCATCTGCGGAAACGCGATCTCCACCCCGTGCTCGCGGAACAGCTTGTCGATGCGCATGTTGAGGTCGTGGACCACCCCCACCCGGATACCCGGATTGGCGACGAAACAACGCAGCTCAAAATCCAAGGAGCTGGCCCCGAACGCCCGGAAGAAAACGGCTTTCTCGGGCTTGTCCAGCACCGCGGGATGCTCCTGCGCGGCCTGGAGCAGCAGCCGGTGCGCCAGCTCCGTGTCCGAGCCATAGGCGATGCCGACGGGGACGATCACGCGGATAATCAGGCTGGACAGGGACCAGTTGGTCAGCTGCTCGGTGATGAGCGTCTTGTTGGGGATGATGATCTCCTTGTTGTCCCAGTCGGTCAGCGTGGTCGCCCGGGTGTTGATGGCGTCGATGGTGCCGGTGACGCCGTTGCTCAAGGTCACGATGTCGCCGATGCGGACCGGCTTCTCGAACAGGATGATGAGGCCGGAAATGAAATTGGCGAATATCTCCTGGAGGCCGAACCCGAGGCCGACACTCAAAGCGGCCACCAGCCATTGCAACTCGTCCCATTGCAAGCCCAGCAGCTTGCAGATGGCCACCACGCCCGCCACGAGGATGCCGTACCTGAGCAGGGTGGTGACCGCGAAGTCGCTGCCTGGGGCCAAATTCAAATGCGGCAACACCAGCAATTGCAGCATGCCGGGCAAATTTCGCGAAGCCAGCGCGATCAAACCCCCGAGCGCCAGGGCCAGCAGCAAGGACTGTAGCGTGACGGCCTTGACGACCTCGCCGCCAGGCCCGGCGGACGCGGCCTCCCAAAGCACCACCTGGTCGAACAGGTAAAAGGCCGGAATCATGTCCGCCCAAATCCAGCCCGCCGCCACCAGGAAAGCCGCCGCCGACAGCAGCGTCAACAAGGTTTTCGATTGCAGGCTGATGCTTTGGATCTCGGCAAACTCCCGGCGCTTGTCCCCCAGCTTCACCTCGCCGCCGGTTTCGTCCCCGCCCGCCGCCCGCCGCTCCTCGCGGACGGCCATGGCGTGGGCGTATGCCATCCGCCGCTGCTCAAGCAGCAGCCAGCGCTGGAACATCTGGTGGACCAGCGCGATCGCCACCACCCATCCCAAAGTCCTAAGCAAACGCCACTGCAAAACGACGGCACCCAGGTGGAACCCGAAAACCTCCATGCCGGCCAGGCCGAGCTCGCACAAAGCGAAGAAGTTTCCCAGCGCCTGGGGAGACCCGCTGAGACTCCACACCGGCACGGCCTGGACACCGGACTGGGAGCGCCAGGCCTTGGCCAGCCCGCGGAGGATCGACGCCATCAGCAGGCAGAACGCCAAAAACGGCAGGCGGCCGAATTCATAACGGAAAACATTATTGCTTTGAGCCTCCGTGACCAACACGTAGGCGGCCAGCAGGATCAGCAGCCAGCGCAGGCGCAGCGCCTGGCACACCGCCTGGGCCAAGCCGGCGGGCCAGCTTAGCTGGCCTTCCAAAAAACCGCCCGGCCCCGCCATCCGCCGCAGCAAGCCCAGCATCAGGCTGGACACCGCGGCGATGCGCAAGCCCTCGCCCAGCAGGCGGATCCAAGCCTCCTCCTCCCCGGCGCCGTCCAGTGTTTTTTTCAAGCCGGCCAGCAACAGCGGCACCGGCAAGGCGAACGCAAACTCGCCGGCCAACATGAGCAGCGTGTTGCGGAACGCATCGCGCCGGGTATTGCCGACACACGCATTGACGGCTTGCTGCCAGGCCCGGAAACGGGGGCGCGCAGAGAGGCGCAGACCATAGCGCAAGGCGGCGTACAGCAACGCCAAACCGGCCAGCGGCCAGCCCTTGCCGCCGAGCAGGTCGGCCAGGCTGTCCCACAGATCGCGCAACGCCACCCGCCGCGTGCCGGCCGCAAAATCGACGAGCCAGGCCGGGCTCATCGGGCGGCTGCTCTCCGTCCATAGCAGGTTTTCCTTGAGCAGCTTGTCGAACTCGCGGATGCGGCCGTTGAACTGGTTTTGAGCATTGAGCAGCAGGCTCCAGTTCTTCAAGACGAGCTGGTTCCTTTCCAGCAGCTTGGCCAGCAGGTTGCCGCGCAGTTCGAGCAAGGAGGCCAGGCTCTCGCGCATGCCGCTGTTGCCGAGTGTCAACTGCGATTCAGGAAAGCGCTCGACGACCGACGGGACAAACGCCGCCTTGTCCGCAAGCTCGTTGATTTGGCGCTCGTAGACCAGCGACTGGATTTGCGCCTTCTGAATGTCGGCAATGGTTTTCGGGGTGTTCTCCTCGCCCAGGGACTCCAGTTGCAGCAGCGTCTGGCGCATGAGCTCGCCGATGCCGCCGGTGTCCCCGCCCAGATCCAATTGCTGCCTCAACATGACATGGCGCTGCTCCACGGCCCTGGTCTGCCGCTCAATGGCCGCCCCCTTGTCGGTAATGGCCTGGCCGATTTCGGCGTAAGTGGCCAACTGCTGGCCGAAGGCGACGTTTTCTTCCGCCAGCCATTGCAAAGCCGGATCTGAGTGGGTGGCTTCGCGCAGTTGCAAGGACTCGTCCAAAATGCTGGCGGATTCAGCCTGCCTCAATTCCCGCGCCCGGCCCTGCAGTTTTTCCTGGTACTGGCCCAAGTTTTTCAGCTTCTGGCCCGCCACGTTTTTCTGCAGGCCGGCCAGTTCCATTTGATTGGGGATGCTCAACAGCTCCAAATCCAGCGCCTGAATCTGCGCGATCTTGGCCTCATTGCCAGCCTTTTTTTTCAGCAGCAGCGCATTGGCAAGATGGGACTCCAACGGGGCGGCTGAAACCTTGCCCTCCTTGTCGGCCTGCTCCAGGCTCTTCTTGGCCTCGGCCAGCTCGTTTTGCGCGGGAACCAGCCGGGCCTGGATCTGGGCCAGGCGGTTTTGAGCCTCGTCGAGCTGGTTTTGCAGCGCGATTTTCTCCGTCGCCGCCACCTCTTGCATCCGTTCCAGCGCCTGCAGCGGCTTGCCTTCCAAAACAGGGGCCGGCTGGGCCGCGCCCGCCGCCTCCAAGGCCCGCCTCAACTCATCGGCGCGCTCGGTATGCTCTTTGAGCTGCTGGCCCAGGCTCTTGGCCTTTTCGAGATGCCCCGCCGCTTCTTGCTGGAGGCTCAAAACCTGCTGGTAAACCTCTTTAAGCTGCTTATTGGCCGGCGTGGGCTCCAGCGTGTCCAATTGCGCGATTTTTTGCTGGATCTGAAGAACGTCCTTCGGCGGCTCCCCCGCCTGGCCGTGCGCGGCCACCAGGAAAAACGCCGCGCACCCGCACAGCAAAAGAAACAATCGGGGGGAAAAACGGATTTTTTTCATCGTTTATAATTCAGGCATGAATGAAGACGCCCATCTCCTCCTGTCCGCCCTTGGCGGCGCCAGCCTGCTGGCTTTGACGCTCCTCGCCGCGATGCTGAAGCGGCGGGGACGCGCCGCGCCGCGGCCGGGACGGCAAGCAATGCGGGACTTGCAAGTCGCGCAAGCGCGTTTGGCCGCCGTCGAGGAAGCGTCCGAGGACGCGATTGTCGGCCAGGACGCCGAGGGTTTAATCACGGGATGGAATGCCGGGGCTGAGCGTATTTTCGGCTACACCGCCCTGGAAGCGGCGGGGCTGCGGCCAGACGCCCTGCTGTTTGCGGAAGACGGCCGGGACGAGGCGGCGCGCCTGTTTGAAACGGCCAAGCAGGGCGGGCCTATCCACCGTGTCGAGACCTTGATGTCGCGGAAAAATGGCCAGGCGGTCGCCGTCGCGCTGACGCTCGCGCCGATCCGGGACGCGGCCGGCACGGCTATCGGCTCGGTCGCCATCATACGCGATATGACGGCGCTGAGACAGGCGCAGACGCTGTCCCGCGAACGTCGCGAGCAACTGCTGCTGTTCGTCGAGCAGGCGCCGGTCTGCATCGCGATGTTCGACTTGGAAATGCGTTATATCGCGGCCAGCCGCCGCTGGATCGCCGACTTCGGCAAAGGCCACCACGATCTGACCGGGCTCAGCCATTACCAGATCCACCCCGACCTGCCCGAGCGCTGGAAGCAAATCCATCGCGAATGCCTGGCCGGCGCGGTGCGGGAGAGCGCCGAAGACTGCTGGGCCCAGGCCGACGGCGGCGAGCATTGGCTGCGCTGGGCCATCCATCCCTGGGTGGACGGCCAGGGCGAAATCGGCGGCATTTTGATTTTCGCCGAGAACATCAACGAGCAAAAGCAGTCCGCGGAAAGGATCAAGCGGCTCAACCGCGAATTGCAAAGCCGGCTGGACGAATTGCAAACCGTGCTGGACGTGGTTCCGGTCGCCATCGCCATCGCCTACGACCGTGAATGCCGGAACATCCGCATGAACCGCGCCGGCGAGGCCATGCTGGGCCTGCCGCCAGGCGGCAACGCCTCGAAAAGCGCCGACGAAGAAGGGCGCTTGCCGTTCAAGGTGCTGAGGAACGGCGTGGAGCTTGCCCCGGAAGATCTGCCGCTCCAGTATGCGGCCAGGCATGCGAGCGCCGTCCGCGAGATCGAAGTCGAACTCGTCCGCGCAGACGGCAACACCTTGATCCTCTATGAATACGCCTCGCCGCTGTACGACGAAACCGGCAGAGTGCGCGGCAGCGTGGGCGTTTTAGTCGACATCACCGAGCGCAAGCGCGCCGAGGAGGCGCTGCGCGAGGCCGACCGGCGCAAGGACGAATTCCTGGCCATGCTCGCCCACGAACTGCGCAACCCCCTCGCGCCCATCCGCAACGCGCTCCAGGTCATGAAAAGCCTGGAACCGAAGGAGCCTAGGTTCGAGTGGAGCCGCGCCGTCATCGAACGGCAAATCGGCCAAATGGCTCGCCTGCTCGACGACCTGCTGGATGTCGCCCGCATCATGCAGGGCAAGGTCACGCTCAAGCCCGAACGCATCGCGCTGGCCGGCATCGTCGAGCGCGCGCTGGAATCCAGCCAGCCGCTCATCAAGGAACGCCGGCAGGAACTCGCCGTCACGCTGCCGGAAACCCCGCACTGGCTGGAAGGCGACCCGGTGCGGCTGGCGCAAACGCTCTCCAACCTGCTCAACAACGCTGCCAAGTACACCGGGGAAGGGGGGAGGATCAGCCTAAGCGCAAGCCGGGAGGGAAGCGAAGCCGTCATCCGGGTGGGCGACAACGGCGTCGGCATTGCCGCCGAACTGCTGCCGAGAATTTTCGACCCGTTCGCCCAGGCCGACCACTCCCTCGCGCATGCCCAAGGCGGCCTGGGGCTGGGCCTGCCGCTGGCCAGGCAATTGGCCGAAATGCACGGGGGCACGGTCACTGGCGCCAGCGCAGGGCTAGGCCTGGGCAGCGAATTCACCCTGCGGCTGCCGTTGGCGCAGGAACGGCCCCCTCCCGCCGAAGAACCCACGAAAACCGCCGGAGCGGACACTGAAAAGCCTCGCCGGTTGCGGATACTGGTCGTGGACGACTACGCCGACGCCGCGGAAACCCTCGCCATCTGGCTTAGGCTGCTCGGCCATGAGGTCATGTCCGCAGACAGCGGCGCAAGAGCGCTGGAATGCGCCGCCCGTTTTAGACCCCAAGTCGTGCTGCTCGACATCGGCCTGCCCGACATGGACGGCTACGCGGTCGCCCAGGCGCTGCGCCAGTCCCCCGAAACCCGGCAGGCGGTGCTGGCCGCCCTGACCGGCTATGGCCAAGGCGAAGACGTCCGCCGCTCACGCGCGGCGGGCTTTGACTACCACCTGCTCAAGCCCGTGCCCCCCGAGGAACTGTCCGCCATACTGGCGTCCGTCGAAGCGCGGCAAGGCGCGGGATTTTGCGGCCTGGGAAGGGAGTTGGCGGAAGCAAGCGCGGAAAGCGCCGCGCGGCCCGCCGCTTAAGGGCAAAGCTCGCCGATCGTGGGAAGGTTCCGGCGAACCTCGTACCAGCCCAGTCCCAAGTTGGTGTCGCGGCTGGTGACCAGCACCACCAAAATGTGGGGCTTGTCGCGGACAATCGCCATAAAATGGAAGCTGCCGCCCGTGCTCATCTGGATCTCGGTGATGGCGTTTTCCACCGGCTGGCCGCGCTGGCTGGAAAGCAACTCCTCGATTGAGCGTATGTTTTTTCCGCGGAACATGTCCACAGCCGCCGCCGCCACCGCGTCCAAATAGGATTGCGTGAAGTAAGGCACGCTGTGGGCCACCGCGAGCAGCAGGCCGTTTCTTAAATCCACCACCGCACAGGCCAAGGCACCGTCCACATCGCCGATGACATGAAGAAGAATATCTTCAAGCGCTGCCATGAAAAGCCTCTATCGCAGGTCTTGTTGAAAAAAACGCGTCAAGCCTGCCATGGTTTAGCGGCGGCTTGCGAGGGCGGCAACCAGCAACGCCAAGGAATTGCTGTCGCGGGTGTCGACAATCCCCACGTGGAACCGATAACCCTTGCCTGCCAAAAAGCCGTCATAATCCTCGATTGACAGATTCCGGGCGGCATCGTAGTGGGATATGCCGACAGCGACATTGCCACCCGCGAAGGTCTCGGCGTACATGTCGATATAATATTTCAACTCGGCCAGCGGATCAGGCTGCGTGTTGTCAATCAAGATCACCAGCCCCCATGCCCTGCCGCACAGGATTTGCCCCATGAAATCGAACCGCTTTTGCCCGGGTGTGCCATAAATCTGCAACTTGGCGTCGGTGCCGATGCGGATTTCCCCATATTCCATCGCGACCGTCGTCGTCGCCTTGAGCGCGGCGACCGTGTCGCTAGGGCTGGCCTCGGTCAAAATCGGCGGGGTTTCGCTCAAGGTCGTCAACGCAGTGGTCTTGCCTGCCCCGACGCTGCCGACGATCACCAATTTGATATAGCCGGTGTCGGCGCAACAAGGCCTCAAAGCCGAACGCAAATGCTCCCTGGACTGGGCCTTTTGCCTGGCCAGCCAGCGGCCCTCCTCGCCGCGCGCAATCAAGCCCAAGCAGGCGCAGGCATTGTGGAAGTCGATGACGTTTTGCACAGGGGCGGCGCTCTGGCGCGCAATCTCGGCCAGGCTTCCCATGCCGCCCGCCATGTGCGTGGCGATGTCATGGTACATGGCATAGAAGGCAAGGCGCGCATGCCCCGGCCATTCCCGCAGATGCACCGGCTCGTCTTCCGGACAGCCGGCCAGCAGCCTGCCATTGGAGCCTGTCAATATCGAAAACCACAGAAACTCGGACAATGGGCGGCGCTTGACCGATTCCAAGGAGGCCACCTCCTCGAAAAGTTCGTCTTCCAACAAATCGGTCACATCAATGTCATCAATCGGCGCGCGGCAGAGCGAGGAAAGGGCCATCGGATCCGCCGCCGTGTAAACGGCGTTTTCCTTAGGGCACAAATACACTGGGGGGCACCCCGGCATCAGGCAGACCCGGCACTGCCCCTGCGCGATGGCTTGTTGGACAACGCCGGCCAAATGCTGGTGGACATCAAAGCGCTCGGACGGGATGGCCGGCTCGCTGGCGGCCACAATGGCAGGCCGGGAAGCATAGACCACCTGGGGAGGGCGCGCGCTGGCAGGGTTGGCGGCGGCCGGCGGCCAGACATCGGACTCGCTGAAGTAATGGCCGACATTATTGAGAACCTTGACCACCTCGCTAAGCCTTGGCATCGATCCGGGATTGCGTTGCAGATGCCAGCGGGCACCCTGGACAGCGTTTTCATCGGTGTAAGCCACCAACCGGTCGGCCGGGTACTTTCCCGAATACTCGTCCCAGGCCGAGTAGGGCTCGACGGAATCGAAGGAAATGATGACCACGTCGGCAGGGTCGCTCTCCACAATGTGCCAGTCGTGTGCCAGAACCGATCCTGCCAGCGTCAGTATGGCCTGGAAAAACTCGGACTCCCGCTTGGTGTCGGAATGGGTTTTAATTGTTAAGCGTCTCATTGTCCTGTCTCAAAAAACTGACCAATACATGGGATCGCGTTGGCCTAGCCAAAACCCTGCTGAAAAATAGTCTCCGGAAGGCGACAGTCAATTCAGGGGCAGGGCCAAAGTATCCAAGCGACAGCACCGGCACAATCCGTACGACTACGTAAGAAATCTTCGAAGCAGCCTGAGACGGGCCACAGCAAGACATAAAACCCGATTAAAATCAATTGATTAAAAAATGGCATGGCCGGCCAAGCGGCGGATCGGCAAGAACCATCAATCTCCGCCATCCAAGCCCATGAACAGAGCCGCCGAAATAAGGTCGGCCAAAGTCTTGGCTTGCATTTTTTCCATGACCTTGGCCCGGTACACCTCGACGGTGCGATGGCTGATGGACAGATCTTTGGCGATCTGCTTGGAGGAATGCCCCTTGACGACCAGCTTCATGACTTCCAACTCGCGGCTCGTCAGCCGGGCACCGCGCTCGTTTAGCGCCGTTCGCTGCCGCCGTTGCCCGTGCTGTTTGCAGTCCGCCGCGAAAGCTTCCTTGACCCGGTCCAGCAAAACGTCTTTGTCGATGGGCTTTTCCAGAAAGTCCACCGCGCCGCGGCGAAACGCCTGGGACGACGAAGAAACGTCCCCGTAACCGGTCAAAAAAACAATGGGAATGTCGATGCCGCGCTCGCGCAGAGTCCTCTGCAACTCAATGCCGCTCATGTCCGGCATGTTGACATCCAGAAGAATGCAGCCATGCATGTCCGCGCCCAGCGTGCAAACCGCCAGCAGTTCGCCCGCGCTGGCAAAGGCTTCCGAATCCAAACCCTCGCAGGCAAACAGGCGGACCAGCACCTCGCGAACGTCCACGTCATCGTCGACTATGTAAACCTTCATTTCTTCTAGGGGCATGTCTTGCAGGGCAGTTGGAGGTTTTTTTAGGGGAAGGGGACTTGTGCGGGTGATAAGAAATCTAGGCGGGCGGATCGGCCAAGGGCAGGCGCACAAAGATCGCCCCGCCCGGACTGCCCGCCTCCGCGCCCTGCACAGACAGGCTGCCGCCTTGCTCCTCGACCAGCATTTTCGCCAGCGCAAGCCCCATGCTCGACAAGCTTTCGGCACCGGAGCGAACAGGCGGGGCTTCCTGGCCGCGGAAAAGACTGTCGCCGGCGCCGCCGACGATGGCCAGCAGCCCCAGCCCGGATTCCGCGCGGCAGTTGATGTCCAGCCCGTCCGACTGCTTGGCGACCTCCAGCAGGCACAGCGCCACAGGATGGAGCAGACGGGCGGGGTCGCCCAGCACCCACACGGCATTCCGCGGCAAAGACGGGCGTCGTTGCGCCAGCAACAACGGGCGGACAGGGTCGAGCGCCTGGGCGGCAAGCAGGCGAAAGTCCAGCGGCTCCCGCCGGGGCGGCGGGTCGCCGCCCGAGGATGCGCCGTCGCATGGCAGCGATTTTACCAAGGCGGACAGTTCCAACACTTTTTTTTCCATGGATTGCCCCGCCCATTCCAGCGTCGCCGGATCAAGCCCGCCGGCCTTCTTCAACATTTGCGCCACGGTCAGCATGGGCATCAGACGATTCCGCAACTCATGGACCAGGTGGCGGCTAGAGCCGGCCTCGAACCGCGCGGACAAATCCTCCCACATCCGCTGCTCGTGGAAGCGTTGGGCCAAGGCCCATTCGGCGGATTTTTCCTGGGTAATGTCGGTGGCCAACAGGGCGGCGCCCAGTAGCGCGCCCTCTTGGCTGCGCCTGGGAATGAGCGTGATCCGATAACAGCGTGGCCCGCCGACTGGGAGGGACGCCCCGCACCACCGCTCCGCCCGCCACTCCGTCGCGCCGCTCGCCGCCATCGCTTGGATCGCCGCCATGACAGGCTTGAAAAGCCCCTCCCCCACCTGGTCTATCGGCTTTCCCCAATGCGCGGCAACCGGCAGCCCATTGATCCTGGCCATGCACTCATTGAGCCAGACATAAGCAAAACGGGCATCCAAATAGGCAAAGCCGGTCGTTTCAACCGCTTCGGAAGAAAAAGGGGAGGCGGCCAATCCGCCAAGCGGCGCAACCATGGGCTATCGTTTTTCCATAACAGAATTAAGACAATAGCAAATTTCCACTATTTCCGCCGGGAATGTCAAGAACGTGACACCCGCGGCCACCACTCGGCGGTTTTCCCTGGCTTTAGGCTAATGACCGGCCACAGGCCCGGATGGCGGCCGTCGCTTGCCTTCCCCGCCAAAACCAGGCTAAATGGCCACTCCGCCACCGCTGCGCCCATCCCGACATGAAGACCAGCCTCGCTTTTAAGCCTGATTTTGCCGAGTTTGATATTCACCGGGCGCTATCTTGGATAGCCGGCGAAGCCGATTGGGTCGGTTTGCGCCATGTCCAAGAATGCGCCCAGCGCCGCACCGTGCGCAACCTGCGCCCCGAACACAACAGCATAGTCGTGGAGCGGGGCGTGATGGTCGAAGCCTGGGTGGACGGGCAAATCGCCTATGCCGGCACCTGCGACCTTTCCGAGCCGGGCCTGCGCGCGGCGGCCCGCCGCGCCGCCAAGCTGGCGCGGGCAAGCGCCCGGTTCAAACCGTTCGAGCTGACGACTACGCAACGGCCACCCAGCCGCGGCCGGTTCGCAGGCCCGGCGCTGCGCGGCTTCGACTCGCTTTCCTTGCACGAATTCACCGACCGGCTGATGGAAGCCTGCCGGCGCCTCCAAGTTTCGAACAAGATCGTCAACGCTGTCGCCGAGGCGGCGCTAGTGGAAACCCATGTCCAATATGCCAGCAGCAACGGTGCCGACATCGACCAGCGATACCTGTCGGTTTCCGGCCATTTCGCCGCCACCGCCCAGGACGGCCCGGACACCCAGAGCCGCTCCCTCAACGGCCCGGTGGCGAATTGCCGACAGGCAGGCCTGGAATATTTCGACTTCGAGGCGATTGGTGCCGGTTGCGAACGGGTGGGACGCCAGGCCCTGGAACTGTTGGCGGCGGAGGAGTGCCCCTCCGAGCGCTTGGACTTGATTCTCGCCCCGGACCAGATGCTGTTGCAGATCCACGAATCCATCGGCCACCCGCTGGAACTGGACCGCATCCTGGGCGACGAGCGCAATTTCGCCGGCTGGAGCTTCGTCAGGCCTCAGGATTTCGGCCGGCTGCGCTACGGCTCGACATTGTTGAACGCCTGCTTCGACCCGGCCCAGCCAGGCGGATTCGCCTCCTACGGCTTCGACGACGGCGGCGCCCCCGCGACGTTCGAATACCTCATCAAAGACGGCCTGCTGCTGCGCGGGCTGGGCGGCCTGGAAAGCCAGGCGCGCCTTGGCCTTCCCGGCGTCGCCAATTTCCGCGCCGCAGGCTGGAACCGCGCCCCGGTGGACCGCATCGCCAACGTCAACCTGGAACCCGGCAACAGCCCGTTCGAGGACATGGTCGCCAGCGTCGAACGCGGCGTCTACATGGAATCCAACATCTCCTGGTCGATCGACGACTACCGCGAAAAATTCCAGTTCGGCTGCGAATACGCCCGCCTGATCGAAAACGGCCGTTTCACCAAAGTGCTGAAAAACCCCAATTACCGGGGCGTCACGGTGCCTTTCTGGAACGCCCTCAAGAGGGTCGGCGACCTCCAGTCGCTGCAATCTTTCGGCACCCCCTACTGCGGCAAAGGCGAACCCAACCAGATGATCCGCGTCGGCCATGCCTCGCCGCCCTGTTTGTTTGCCCAAGTGGACGTGTTCGGAGGCGGCCGGTGAGCTTCGTCGAAACCCAGTGCCAGCAGTTCGACTGGCTCGCCGAAGCCGCCTTTGCCGGGCTGAAGCCGGGCGAGGCGCTGAATCTCGCCCTCAGCGCCGAAGACCAGACCTATGTGCGCTTCAACAACGCCCGCGTCCGCCAGGCCACAGGCGTGGCGCAAAGCCGGCTGGGCCTGACCTTCCAGCGCGAAGCCCGGCAACTGCGCCTCGCCCTAGCCCTAAGCGGGCAGCCGGCCCGCGACCTGGCCGCCGTCCGTTCGCTGCTCGAACGCGCCCGCGCCGAGACCTTCGTGTTGCCCGAAGATCCGTTCGCCACGCCCATGGCAAACAACGGGGCCAGCGACCACCGGCACGGCGGTGATTATCCGGACACGGGCGGGTGGATCGGACAAATCGCCGAGGCGGCGGCAGGCCTGGACTTCACCGGGCTGTTGGCCGCCGGGCCGCAGATCCGCGCGGCCCGCAACTCGGCAGGGCAAAGCCACTGGTTCTCCACCGACTCGTTTTTAATCGACTATTCCTTGTTCACCGTCAACGAAACCGGCGAAAACAAAGCGGTCAAGGCACTGCACGCCGACCGGCAGTGGCACCCGGAGGCCTTCGCCGCCAACCTCGAAGACGCCAAGCGCCAACTCGAACGGCTGCGGCGGCCCGCGCGCAGCCTGCCGCCCGGAGAGTACCGGGCCTACTTGGCGCCGGCCGCCGTGGAAAAAATCATCAGTCTGTTTTCCTGGGACGCGGTCAGTTACGACGCCTGGAAAAAGGGCCGCTGCGCCTTGCGGCAACTCGCCGACGGGGAACGCGTCTTTGCGGAGGACTTCAATCTGCGGGAAAACTTCAGGCTGGGGCTTGCCCCGCGCTTCAACAGCCTGGGCGAGGTGGCCCCGGCGGAAGTGCCGCTCATCGAACGGGGCCGCTTGCAAAGCCTGCAAGTCAGCTCGCGCAGCGCCAAGGAATATGGCGTCCCCGCCAACGGGGCGGACACCGGGGAAGGCCTGCGCTGCTGCGAAGTGGCGGGCGGCGGACTGGCCGAGGCGGACGCGCTGGAAAAACTGGACACCGGCGTCTACCTGGGCAATTTGCACTATCTGAACTGGAGCGACCCGCGCACCGCCCGCGTCACCGGCATGACCCGCTACGCCTGCTTTTGGGTGGAAAACGGCAAAATCGCCGCGCCGATCCGCGACCTTCGCTTCGACGAGAGCCTTTACCGCGTCTTCGGCCCGCCGCTGGAAGCCCTCACCCGGGAAACCTATCTATTCCCCGCCACCGACACCTACCACGGCCGCGCGCTGGGCGGCTGCAAAGTGCCGGGGGCGGTCGTCGGAGCGTTCCGCTTCACGCTATGAAGGCGCGGCCGGCAAGCCAAGACGACGGCCACCCTCTTCGACCCGCGTTGCCCTCCAGCGACACTATTAACAACAGAGCATTTCCAGGCTATGCTTTGCGAGCGAGTCGTTTTTTAACGAGGCCGCTCCGCCCTACACAGACCGTAGGCCGGAGGGTGCGTGGCCGCGCCAAAAAACCTTATTTTCCGTAAGAATTGAACGCCGAAACAAAAACCTTTATGATTGCACTACAATCTTGTCAAAACAAAGACAGCAAAGCACAAGGCGTTGATCTGTAAATACTTTATTATACATTCTTAGGCAAATCAAAAACATCGGCCGCAAAAACCTTTGAAAATGAAATGGCAATGGCAGAAACTGGACTTTCTCTTTCAATTTTAGGGTTTAGCGAGTTGCAAGGGCGGACTCTGCAAGCAGTGCTGACGCTGTCGGAACGGGCGCTTTCCAGTCCATGGGACTACCACCAGGATTTCAGCAGCGCCAATGTCGTCCTCGTCTTCGTAGACAGCCCGGAAGGCGCGCAATTCTGGGAAAACGATTTGCCGAACCACCCGTCCGCGTGCTTTGTGGCCTGCTCCGCCGGCAACAGCCTCGACACCCCCTGGAAGCTGGACATTGCCATCAACAGCTTGCCGAGCAGGAAGGCGCTGGTCGAATTGCTCAACGCCCTGTCCACGCATCTCGCCAACCCGCCGGCCGCCCTGCCCGCCCCGCCGAAACCTGCCGACAGCCCGCCAGAAAGCTTGGACGCCTCCGCAGGCGAAGCCAGGAGCGCCGCCACGGCGGCGGATGAGTCCTTGCCGCCCCCCACGCCCGCCAACGTCGCAGCCCACACCGGCCGGCCCGCCTTCGACCCTGCCCGCCACCTTCTGGGGCTATTGCAAAAAACCATAGCCTCCAGCGTGGACTCGATCTTTGTGCTGCCCGGCCAGACTTGGCTGCTGGCATCGCCGAAAACCCAGCGCTATTACAGCGCCTCCCCCGTCGATAAATTGCAAACCTTGCTCCAAGCCAACGTTGACGACATACTGTCGCGCCCCTTGCCTGTGGAGAAAATGCTGGAATCCGCCCTTAGCCAGGGAATCCGCCACCACCCCTTGGCGGAGCTGCTGTGGCAGGCGGCCTTGGCGTCCTCCGGCGAGAGGCTGCTGTCGGGACGCAGCCCGCAAGACGTGGTGCGCTTGAAACATTGGCCACAGGTCACACACCTGCCAAGCTTCCGGGAATTCCTGCGCATCGCCGCTTTCATGAACAACAATGCCGCCAGCCTGGAAGACATCGCCCAACACACCGGCATGCGGATCGAAAAGGTCTTCGACTTCCACAATGCCTGCGAAGCCCTGGGCCTGCTTGAACGCCACCAGCAACCGGCAGAGTCGGCCAAATCCACAGCGTGCTTGCCGAAGAGGGAGTTGTACCACAAAATATCGTCACGCCTCAGCCGCCCCCTCCCTACCCCCTAACGTGACCCTCCAGGTCGATTTCCATGAGCTATGACGATAGCAAGCAAATCAAGCTGGTCTTCACCGGCAGCGTCGGCGCGGGCAAGACCACGGCCATCGGCGCGATCAGCGAGGTGCCCGTGCTGTCCACGGAGGCCAAGCCCAGCGAGGCCGAGGTCGCCCGGCGCAAGGCCACCACCACGGTCGCCATGGACTTCGGGGAAATCACCCTGGACGACGGCCAGAAGGTTTATCTGTACGGCACGCCCGGGCAGCGGCGCTTTGATTTCATGTGCCACATCTTGTGCCGGGGGGCGCTGGGGCTAATCATACTCATCGACAACACCCACCCGGACCCTTTGTCCGAATTGGATTACTACCTGAATCTCAACGCCGGCTTTCTAAGCCAGAGCATGGCGGTGATTGGCGTGACGCATTATGACGAAAACGACAAGCCCAGCATCGAAGACTATTGCCAATGCCTCCATGAGCGCGGTGAATTCTGGCCGGTGATGTATGCCGACGCGCGCAGCGACAAAGATGTTGCCATGCTGATAGACACGCTGCTGGCCAGCCTGGAGTACTGCTAAAGTACTGCCAACGACTTCCCTTGATCCTGGAAGAAACCCCTACGCATCACTGACAACAACATAGAGGAAAACGACTATGGCAAGACTAGACGACGTGTTGAGCGGCGTGTTGAGAGACGTGGACGGCGCCTTGGGCGTCGCGGTGGTCGATCTGCAAAACGGCCTGCTGCTGAGCGCCCACCACAATGTGCCTTATTTCACCCAGTCCTATTTGGAGGCGGTGGCGGCGGCGGCGGTGGACATGGTGCGAGGCAAGAACGTGCTGGCCGTGGAGAGCCTTTTGTCCAGCACGCGCGGGACGAAAGTGGAAAACACCATCAAAGAAATCCAGATGACCACCGCCAACACCTTGCATTTCATGGCGGTGGTTCCCGACAAGCCCAATAGCATGATGGTGCTGATCACCTCCAGGAAAACCAACCTCGGCATGGGCTGGGCGGCGGTGCGCGGCGCCCTGCCCAAAGTCGGCCCGCTCTGCCCGTAAACCCGTCATAGGCCAGTGAGCAGCCTCCGGGCCAAGCCCGGAGGAAAGCCGGCCCGCTCCATGTCGGCAAACAAGCCGTCCAACGCATAGGGCAACGTGAAAAAGCGCAGCTGCCGCGTCTGCCAGTCCAACACGGCCAGTTGCGCCCCAGGCTCGCGGTTGCGCGGCTGGCCCACCGACCCGGGGCAAACCAGGCAATGGGGGTAGGCTTCCAAAGACACCTGCTTTTCCCCCAAGAAACCGTCGGCCCCCGCCTTGTTGCGGACATAGACGCCTGGCATATGGGTGTGGCCGTGGAAGCACAGGCCTATGCCCCGCTCAGCCAAGGCGTCCAAGTTTTGCGAATACGTCATGTGGTAGACATAGGCGTTGAAAAACGCCGGATCCACCGGCGCGCCATGCACCGCCAGCCAGCTTTCGCCTTCCAGGCACACCGGCAACCCCAGCAACCAGGCTTTGTGCGCCTCGGCCAGGCGGGGGATCGTCCATTCGATGCACCAGCGCGACGTGCTGCCGAAGCCCTGCCCGCAGATTCCCGTCGCGGCGGCGTGGTCGTGGTTGCCGCGCAGCAACGCAAAGCCCGGCAAGTCTTGCAGGCGCTCGACACACTCCACCGGATGCGGCCCGTAGCCGACCACATCCCCCAAGACCAGCCCTTGGCGGATGCCCTCCCTGTCCAAAAAAGCCAAGGCCGCCTCCAGCGCCGGCAAATTGGCATGCACATCGGCCAGCAGCGCGAAATAACGCTGCCGGGGAATCGCCGACGGGGCGGCGGCAGAGGACGCCGCGGGGCGCGCAGGGCGGGAAGCCAGCGCGCCCGCCAGCGAATGCAAGGCCGCGCGCCGGCTTTCATTGGGCATGAACAAGCCGCGCAATTGCCCGGCCAGCACGGCAAGGCAATGCGGATCGGCGACATGGCGCAACATCAAGCCACGCAAGGCACCGCCCAGCTCGGCGGCGAACGCCTCGTCAATCCAGGCGTATTGGCGCAGATGGACGCCCAGCATCTGCGCCAGCGCCACCCAGCCGTCCGCCCCGTAAACATCGTCGTCCAGATAGAAAAGCCCGCCCTCCGCGTCCAAGCCGAAATTGGACAGGCCCAAATCCAGCCGCGTCTCGTATTCGCAGCTCAAGCGGACATCCATCGCCAGCGCGGAGACCAGCCAGCGCAGCCTATCCTCGCGCGCTTCCTGGGAAGACGGCGGCGCTTGCAACAAGACGTGCAAAGGCGCCAGGCGCGGACAGATATTGCCGACGCCCACGTCGCCGCCTTCCCCCGCCTGCTCGACCAGGAACCATGCCTTGCCAGGGTGGTGCACGGCAAAGCGGCGCTCCCGTTCCAAGGCGCGCAGGCACCAACGGCGGGCGATCTCTTTTTTAAGTCTGAGTTCGCCGCGCAACTTGACGACATGCCGCTCGCAAGAATACACCTGGGTTCCCGGCCGCCCCATGAAATCGGCCCCGTAACTGAGGCTGATCTTCGGTGTGGACAACAGGCGCAAGACCGCTTGGGACAGCGAGGAGGCATCCTCCGCCGCCGCGCCGATAAATTCGATCCTATTTTCCATTGGGGCTGCTTTCGCCTTGTGTCAATCCAGCGCGTTTATGCCACCCACAGCGGCGGCTCGTCCATCAACGCGAGCTGCTCGCGCAGTTCGAGGATGCGCTCCTGCCAATAGCGGGACGTGTTGAACCAGGGAAAGGCGGCGGGGAAGGCGGGGTCGTCCCAGCGGCGGGCCAGCCAGGCGGAATAATGGATCAGGCGCAAGGTGCGCAGCGCCTCGACGAGATGGAGTTCGCGCGGGTCGAACTCGAAAAAGTCCTCGTAGCCGGCCAGCAGGCCCGACAATTGGCGCGTCTGCTCCTCGCGCCCGCCCGACAGCAGCATCCACAAATCCTGGACGGCGGGGCCGGCGCGGCTGTCGTCAAAATCGACAAAATGCGGCCCGTCCCCGGCCCACAGAATATTGCCGGGATGGCAATCGCCATGCAAGCGCAAGATCCTGGGGGAGCCGGCCCGCGCGAAGCAGGCGCGCACCCGCTCCAGCGCGTGGCCGGCCACGCCGCGGTAAGCCTCGGCCAGATCCGCCGGGACAAATCCCTCGGCCAGCAAAAAGGCCAGCGGCTCCTCGCCGAAACTGGCGATGTCCAAGGTCGGGCGCTCCCGATAGGCCCGCAGCGCGCCGACCGCGTGGATGCGCCCCAGCAGGCGGCCCATGCGCTCAAAGACCTCGTTGTCTTCCAACTCCGGCGCGCGGCCGCCTTGGCGGGGGAACAGCGCGAAGCGAAAACCGCCGAACGCGCCTAGCGTCCCGCCTTCGCCGACCGGCAAGGCGGGCACCACCGGCAACTCATGCGCCGCCAATTCTTGCACAAAGCCATGCTCCTCATGGATCGCCGCGTCGGCCCAACGACCGGGCCGGTAAAATTTCGCCACCAGCGGCGGCCCGTCCTCGACGCCGACCTGGTAAACGCGGTTCTCGTAGCTGTTGAGCGCCAGCACGCGGCCATCGCAATGAAACCCCGCGCTGTCCACCGCGTTCATGACACAATCGGGCGTCAGCCCCGCAAAAGGTTTGCTGTCCAAAATTTTCATAGTGCCCATTCTACAGGCCCGGCGCGGAAAAAGCTGGACGGATCAAGGCTGGCACGACGGCGGCCTCTTGTTCCATAATGGCGGCTAGAATCATAAAACCCCTTCCCGTCCGACCGGACGGCAACACAATCAACCCTGGGAGATCCCGTATGCGAACCCTTAGGACACTCGTTTGGGCGGCGCTGCCTTTCGTGGCCGCCTGCTCCGGCATCGACACGCACACCGACTATGACGCGGGCACTGATTTTTCGCGTTATAAAACCTATTACTGGGCGAAGACGCCCGGCCCGCTGCCCAACCCGTTGATGGCAGACCGCATCGTCGCCGAGATCGACGGCCAGCTCTACCTGAAAGGCTGGCGGAAAGTCGCCGAGGGCCAAGGGGACGCGGCGCTTGCCTCCCACGTGACCTCCAAAGAAAAGGAACAGATCGACACGATGTATAGCGGCATGGGGCCAGGCTGGTATGGCCGCGGCATGGGCACCGGCTGGGCCGGCTCAGGGATGGCGACGACCACGGTGAACTATTACACCGTCGGAACGCTGTTCGTGGACATTTTCGACGCGAAAACCAAAAAAGCGATCTGGCATGCGACCGCCGAAGGCACCGTCTCCAACGACTCCCAGGAAAACGCGAAAAAAGTCTCCGAGGCGGCCACCCAAATGTTCAAAAACTTCCCGCCCCAGGGCCTGGCGGGCAAGCCGCCGCACTAAAGCGGGAACCGGCTTGCCGACCCCCCGGTCAATTGAGCGGGGGGCCGGCAAGCCTGTCTAGATCCGTATAATCCTGTTCGATAAAAACCATTCCACAAAACGACGATGACTCAGGTTTTCCTCTACGACACCACTCTGCGGGACGGAACCCAGCGGGAAGACATTTCCCTTTCCTGCGACGACAAACTGGCCATCGCGCTGCGGCTGGATCAGATGGGAATCCACTACATTGAAGCCGGCTGGCCGGGCTCCAACCCGAAAGACGCCGAGTTTTTCCAACGGGCCAGCCAGATCGGGCTCAAGCAGGCCAAGATCGTGGCCTTCGGCGCCACCCGGCGGAAAAACTCCCGCTGCGACGAGGATAAAAACCTCGCGGCCCTGGTGGCCGCCGGCACGCCCGCCGTCGCGCTGGTGGGGAAAAGCTGGGATTTCCAGGTGGAGAAAATCCTCGGCACCACGCTCGAAGAGAACCTGCGGATGGTCGGCGAGAGCGTGGCCTACATGAAAAGCCACGGCACCGAGGTCATCTTCGACGCCGAGCATTTTTTTGACGGCTACAAGGCCAACCCGGCTTACGCGTTGGCGGCGCTACGCGCCGCGTCCGAATCCGGCGCGGACTTCCTGGCTCTGTGCGACACCAACGGCGGCAGCCTGCCTTGGGAAATCGAAGCCATCGTCCGCGACGTGGCCGGCCAACTGCCCACGCCGCTCAGCATCCATGTCCACAACGACAGCGGCTGCGCAGTCGCCAACTCCCTGGCGGCGGTGCGCGGCGGCTGCGTCCAAGTCCAAGGCACCATCAACGGCTACGGCGAGCGCGTCGGCAACGCCGACCTCATCAGCATCATCCCCGGGCTACAGCTCAAAATGGGCTACGCCGTGGTCAGCGAGGCGCAGTTGCAAAACCTCACCGCCCTGTCCCGCTATGTCGCGGAAATCGCCAATCTCAAGCACGACCGCCACCAGCCCTACACCGGCGAGAGCGCCTTCGCCCACAAAGGCGGCATCCACGCCGCCGCCGTGTTGAAAGCCGCCAACAGCTACCAGCACATCGAGCCGGAATGGGTCGGCAACGCGACCCGCACCGTCGTCTCCGAACTGTCCGGGCGCGGCAATTTGGTCACGCTGGCACAGCAGCGCGGACTGGACATCAAGCCGGAAGAAGCCGAGCGGGTGCTGCACCAACTGAAAAAGCTGGAACACCAAGGCTTCGCCTTCGACGCCGCCGAGGCCTCGGTCGACCTGCTGCTGCACCGCGCCCGCGTCGGCTACAAGCCGCCGTTCGAGCTGATCGACTTCATGGTGCTGGCCGAAGACCGCCACGGGCGCGGACTGTTGTCCGAGGCGACCGTCAAAGTGCGGGTGGGCGACGAGACCAAATTCACCGCCGCCGAAGGCAGTGGCCCGGTGGACGCCCTAGCCAACGCTCTGAACTTGGCCCTAAGCCAGCACTACCCGCAACTGTCGAGCATCCAACTGACCGACTACAAGGTGCGCATCCTCAACACCGACAAGGGCACCGCGTCCATCACCCGCGTGCTGATCGACTTCCACGACGGCGAAAAGAGCTGGACCACCGTCGGGGCCAGCACCAATATCATCGAGGCGAGCTGGCGGGCGTTGTCGGATAGCCAGGAGTATGCGTTGTTGGGGACGGTAGGGCGGTGACTATGTAGGGTCGTAGGGCGGCATCGTATTGCGCCCTTGTATTATGCACCTGTCCGAGTCGCTCTCGGACAGACGAGCTTCCGGACGCCGGTTGCGCCCTTCAGACGTCCGAGTCCGTTGCGTAGATTTTCGCGCCGGA